>OLPS01000008.1_pt1 | contig 263634 bp, 254 predicted proteins | sample 1673071 | NCBI WGS metagenome assembly OLPS01 (sample SAMEA3136752, study PRJEB25190) | human gut metagenome | reverse complement strand
GCGCAGAAGGCATCGAGGAAAAAGAATGGCTTCTGAAAATGAAAGAAATGAAGGTTGATTATCTGCAGGGATATTATTTTGGAAGACCATGCGGAAAAGAACAGTTTCTGCAGCAATATGCCAGTGGCATCAATGTTAAATAAAGAGAGTAAGGCAGACTCAGTTATGTGGGGCTGCCTTATTTTACGGTCTTATCAGAAGGATGGATCCATAACGGCTTCTTTCAGTTTTTCCAGGTCATTGGCATCAGGGTGAGACAATGCACAGTCAAAATTCTGGATCAATACATCAAGATTTGCCGGATGATCAGGATCGTTTCCGGGAAGATGGAGCAAGTCTCCTTATTCACGAGTATTACGAGCCGGAAGAACTGGTTGGCAAAACAGCAATCACTATCGTGAACCTGCCACCAAGAAAGATGATGGGAATCGATTCCGAAGGTATGCTGATTTCAGCAGTACACGAGGAAGACGGTCATGAAGGACTGAACCTTCTGATGGTAGATGACAGAACCCTGGCAGGTGCAAAACTCTATTAAGATGATGTAAAGATGTACCGTTTTACCAAATAGATGGGACGTACTTCATTTGATAAAAAACAGAAAAAAACAGCGATTTACATCAAACTTATATCAATTGATGCAGAAACCGGTGCAAGCAAGAAAAAATCGCATAATTAGCAGAATGAATGGGTAGTCCTGAAATTGGGATTGCCCATTTTTAGAAGAAAGACGAAAAACTCTTGACCTGCACGCAGCGTATACGCTTATACTATGAAGATAAATGAAAGAACGATATTGAATAAAGGCTGCAGAATTTGTGACCAGGAGATGGTGGAGGGAATTTTTGACCTGATTCTGGAGACAGTTTTGTCTAAAAATGGAGAGATTACCATCTCAGGAGATGTGTATCTAAAGAATCTTGTGAAAAGCAAATTCCTGAAGCTTAATTATTCTCATGTGGAGTATGTAATTAATTGCCTTGGAAAGAATACTACTAAGGTGCGGAATATAAAAAGTTATTTACTTGCCAGCCTGTTCAATGCAGGAAGTACCATAAGCAGTTATTATAGGGCTGAGGTAAATCATGATATGCCACAGTATGCTGGGTAATCGTGTAACGAGAATACCATGTGTGGTTGGTGCAAATTCTGCATCATCCATTGTAAAAGTTTAAAAATGCGACAAATCAACAACTGTAAAAACCATTTTGGAATAATATTAAACTTGACTTTGTTGGAAACTGGTATTATATTACGTTTATAAAAATGACAAATTAGTTTACATATAACCCAAGTTGATTTATAAAACATGGAGGTGTTGATTTTGAATTTGTATTTTGAACTATTGAAAACTCCGGTATTTACTGTGGAAGATGTAAATAAATATTATGACAATATGGACAGCGCTCGCTCTGCAATCAAGCGATTGATGAAGGAGGGAATGGTGGCGAAAATCCGTAACAATATGTATACATGCATCAGTGGAGAGACAGGGGCGCCGGTTGCTAATCGATTTCAGATAGCAAGCAAGATTACGCCAACCTCTTATGTGTCTCACCATACCGCTATGGAATATTATGGGATAACCGATCAGGTATATTACGATGTCTATGTTGCATCAGAAACCAGCTTTCGAGAGTTTGAATTTGATGGATATACGTATCGATATGTGGCGTCAAAGGATATGGAAGGCGTGGAAACGCCTGCACTAAGCGGTGGAATACGTATCACAAATCGGGAACGAACTTTGGTAGACTGCATAAAGGATATGGATAAAATAGCTGGAATAGAAGAAGTGATACAGGATATTGGAAGTATGAAGCGAATGCAGGAGAAAAGAGTCTTGAAATATTTAGACCTATTATCGAATCAGTTCCTATACCAAAAGATGGGATTTCTTCTTTCTGAGCATAAGGAGAAGATGGGGCTTTCAGATGAATTCTTTGATACATGTAAGAGTCAGATTGGAAAGAGTAAGCGTTACCTGACGAAGGACATGTCGGGTGGACGATATGTTGATGAATGGAAGCTTGTGATACCAGAGAATATTTACAATATGAAAAATGGGGTGATAGAAGATGCCACAATATAATAGAGCAGAACTTGGACGAATGGCTACAGAAAGTGGTTTTGTGAGGGATACTTTTGAAAAGGTGCTTCGATTGAAGGAAATATTAAAATTTCTGAATGAGGACAAGTTCTTAAGAGAGCATTTACTCTTGAAGGGCGGAACAGCAATTAATTTAACAGTATTTAACCTTCCTCGATTATCAGTAGATATCGATATGGATTATACTCCTAATGATACGAGAGAGGATATGCTTGAATGCCGTGCAAAGATAACGGACATAATTAAGGAATACATGGAATCAGAAGGGTATCAGTTATCGGAAGCATCAAGATTTAGCCATAGCTTGGATGCATTTCACTACAATTATCAGAACGCCGGTGGTAATAGGGATATGATTAAGATAGAACTCAATTATTCCTTGAGGGCGCATATCTTTGAACCAGTATATAGGAGTATTCTACCTGAGACTTTTGATGATAGTATGAAGATACGCATGGTGGATCCTATGGAAATATTTGTAGCTAAAGGCAATGCTCTTATTACAAGAGCTGCGGCCAGGGATTTGTATGATTGGTGCAATATGTTGTCTGAGGGTCTCTTTGAAGAACAGCGTGATTTGTTTAGAAAATGCTTTTTATTTTATATGACGATTTCAACAGATACGCTTAATAAATCATTTGACACCTCAGCTATTGACACGCTTGATTTCAACAAAATCAGAAGAGATTTATTTCCAGTGCTTAATAAGAAAGATAATTTCCAGTTGGATGAGAGAAAGAAGATTGCGAAGAATTACATATCGGATCTCATGGTGTTGACTACTAAAGAGAAGGAATATCTTGATAGATTCGAAGAGAAAAAATACATGCCGGAGTTGCTTTTTGAAGACGCGGAGATAGTTGAAAGAGTGAAGAATCATCCCATGGCACTATGGAAATGTAAGGAGTAGATTGGCTATGTATATATTTTGTTCCAAGGCATTAGCCGATGCCTTAAATATCAAGAAAAATGAATTACAGAAAATGCCGGTAGATATGTGAGTGCTTGGAAGTAGGACCGGAAACACTATTGGCAGATGTACTGGAAATAAGTCGTCAACAAGTCAGTGCTTGGGAAAATGGAATAAAACCAATTTCTGAAAATAGATTAAGGCAATTATCAAAGTATTTTGGTCTTGAAGAAAAATACTTTTTAGGAATATCGGAGGAAGATAAGGCGTTTCTTATATCAAAAGGATTATATCGAAGACAGGATTGTGATAAAGAGGTATATTGTTTCTTAAAGCAGGGAGAGGTTGAAGATGATTCTAAATATAGATCATTTTCGTATCCTGATTTTGATGAGTCATTAGATGAACAAATGACAAAGGCAAAAAAGAAAAAGCAGGGGACACTTCAAAAAGTAGAAGAGGCAATAGGGTATTTTGGAATACCGACAAAGATCATTGACGAAGTGTGTTCAATCAACCGTGGATGTATGATATATGATATCTTGACGGAGTACCTTAAGCAAATGCCAAATGAAACAATACCGATGCGAATGATATATTTTGATATGGTTAAAAATGTACTTAATTCTTTACTGCTCGCAAATGGATTAAAAACAAAAGAGGAGATTGAAGAGGAATTTGCATTTGTAATGAGCTGTACTATGATGTTGATTGGATTTATGAACTCGCTGGATTATTTAAAGATAAATATGAGGAAAAAAGAAATATGATTGAGAAATAGATTAAAAGCTTCTGGAAAAAATCCAGAGGCTTTTTTATATGGAGAAACTATGATGAGCAAAATGGATCAGTCCAGAATCAAGGGCACCTATCTTGATTACGTAAATCACATGGCCAAACTTGATAGGCTGGTCATGGAAAGAACATGTGTAATCCGATTTAGCAATTAAAACTTCCCGTTTGGAGCGGAATACGCACGTCTGCAGAAATGTAGGCGCCTTGTTATGTTTAGAAGTGCTTTTTCGTGCAGAGTATGTTATACTGATTATCATAGAAATAATCTGGCAAAAGGCGGAAGATATGAAAACAGAAATCGAGTCAGAACAGACAAAGATCCAGCTGGAGATCCCTGAGTCATATGAGCTTTCAGAAAATGAGGACGGAGACCGGACATATGCCTGCTTTGAACGACCGGGCAGCAGTGATATGGTATTCAGCTTCCTCTTGGAAGCGGATGAAGAAGATTTTCAGGATGCAGAGGACTATATCAGACGGGAATTTGCAGATGATTGCGCTGAAAATAAATGTAAAACGAAGATCTGCGAGCAGGCATATCTGCAGGGCAGAATGTACTACTATTATATTGTAAGTTTTAAAGATATGCATGCACGTTTTCAGAAGCTGGTAGCGGCATGTGATATCAGACCGGGAGAAATTTATACTGTTGATACGGACTGGGTGGATAAAAAGGAAGTACTGACGATCAATGCGGTCAGTCTGTTTCTGGACATTGCTGTCTCAGAGAAAGAATAAGCATAACGCTTTATGGGGGTAAAGCGGTTGCAGGGAGGGTACAGGGTATGGAAAAAATACAAGAGCGCATAATAAACATAACGGATAAACTGGAGAATAACTGTGTGATCGGTGCAATCAGGCAGGGTATGATCCTGATGATCCCGCTGCTTGTGGTCGGCTATATGTCTGCCATGTTGATCAATTTGCCAATTCCCGCATTTCAGCAATTTTTGTCAGAGCTTTGGGGCGGATGTATCAGAGCATTTTTGGAGAATGCTTATGTCAGTGTGAATGAATTTTTTGCCGTCTATCTGACTGTTGCAACAAGTGTCAGTTACTCCATGATGAAGTGCAGAAGGCACGGCATTTACGAAAGCACCGGAAATATTGTTGTTCTGGTGGTCATTACACTGGCAGCCTTTGCCGCTTATGCAGGCATTGGGTATGAAGATTTTTCCGTTGCAAGATGCAGCAATATGTATGCATTTAATGCCTTGCTTGTAGCACTGATTTCCGGCGGTATTTACTATGCTCTGAAAGAAAGCAGATTTCTGCAGACAAAGCAGAGGACAAATGCGGATAATGTTTATATCGGAGCGGTAGAGGGAATTCTGCCGGCGGTTGTGATCATTGGCTTTTTTGTATTGCTCAGACAAGTGATTTATGTGATGTTTGGTGTATACGGCTTACAGGAGCTGTTGGAAATCTTGTTCAATTTTTTACTAAAGCCCTTGAAAAACGGTGTGGGCGCAGGACTGATCATAATCCTGCTGACGCATAGTCTGTGGTTTCTCGGTATTCACGGGCATGATATGCTGGATACAGTGATCAAACAGAACTTTACAGATGTGACAGCAGGTATTTTCAGTAAAACAATGCAGGATGTGTTTGTAAATCTGGGAGGAACGGGTGCAGCCCTGTGTCTGGTGATTGCCATACTATTGTTTGCAAAGAAAAAAGGAGTCCGTCAGCTGGCGGGCATGGCAGCACCGAGTGTACTGTTTAATATAAGTGAGATTGCGCTTTTTGGTATTCCCGTGATTTTGAATCCAATCTTCCTTATTCCGTTTTTGCTCGTACCGGTTTCTAATTTCCTGATCACATATGCAGCCATTTATCTCGGACTGGTTCCGCATGTGATCCGGGAGATAGACTGGACAACGCCGATCTTCCTGAGCGGCTATCAGGCAACCGGTTCCTGGGCAGGCGTGATTTTGCAGCTTGTCTGTCTGACGGTCGGTATTCTGATCTATAAGCCGTTTATCGGTTTGTATGAAAAGGAGAATGAGCGGCGTATGCTCCGGGATGTGAAACGTCTGGTAGAGGAGATGCAGCGGGAAGAGGAAAACATTGCAATCTCTTATCTGACGAAACGTGAGGATGATCTCGGGCATATAGCACGTATCCTGGCAGCAGATCTGGTGGATGCGGTCCGGAAAAAAGAACTGTTTTTGGTATATCAGCCTCAGATAAACTGTGAGGAGGCCTGCATCGGTGTGGAAGCATTGATCCGCTGGAAGCATCCGGAGATCGGGTTCATTTATCCACCGCTGATCATCCAGCTTGCCAAGGAGAAAAAAGTACTGCATAAACTGGAAGAATATATTATTGATGAGGCAGCCCATGTACTATCCAGGCTGAAGCCGCTGATACCGCAGGATTTCAAAATTTCCGTGAATATCACCAATGAATCTCTTGCATGGGAGGATCTGGAAGAGCACATTGCGGAAGCAGTGGAAAAATACAAAATATCAAGCAAGTATCTATGTCTTGAGATAACAGAACAGGATGCACTTTCTTCTTCTGATGTTGTAACGGATAAGATCAGGAATCTGAAGGCGAGAGGACATCGTTTCCTGATCGATGATTTTGGAATGGGACATACCTCTCTTATGTATCTGCAGACAAATTATTTTGATGTGGTAAAGCTGGATGGTGCGCTGACGAGAGATATACTGACCAATGAGAGAAATAGAGATATCATTTCATCCATTGTATATCTGGGAAAATCTCTGCATTTTAAGATCATAGCAGAATATGTGGAGACAAAGGAGCAGAGAAATAAGCTGAAAGAGCTGGGATGCGATGCATTTCAGGGCTATCTGTACAGCAAACCGCTGGAATTTGATGAACTGATCAGATGGCTGGAGCAGCATAAATAACGGGAAAATAAACTGGCATGGTAAAAATAATGCAAATTGGCTGTTTTGACGAAGCCACACGCGTGTATAATAGCCTTCAAAGAATATATCGTTTTATGAGGAGGTCTATTATGAATAAGAAACTTACGACCAGTGTAACAGCAGCAATGCTTGCAGCCCTTACCTGTATTGCTACAATGGTGATCAAGGTTCCGACGATCGGAACAAATGGGTATGTCAATATCGGTGATTCTGTGGTAGTATTGTCAATGTGGATTTTAGGAAATCCTTATGGTGCACTTGCAGCGGGTATCGGTTCCGGTCTTGCAGATCTGATCTCAGGCTATGGCAGTTATGTACCGGGAACGGCAGTGATCAAATTTGCGATGGCTTTTGTGGGCTATCTGGTATATAAGGCAATGGCAAACGGGAAAATCCCGAAAACAGCCGCTTATATCGTCAGCAGTCTTGTAGCGGAAGTGATCATGGTAGCCGGCTATTTCTTATATGAAGCAACTTTCCTGGGATATGGTGTAGCGGCCGCAGCATCCATACCAAGTAATATGGTACAGGGCATCACCTGTCTGGTACTTGGTAATCTGCTGATCCAGGCGCTGTCAAGGGTTCCTTACATAAATGGATTGATGGTTGAAAAGAGGTAAGTATCATGTATGAGGAAATTACAGCACAGGCTGAAAAGGTAACGGAGGAGATCATCGGGGTATCGGGGATCAAAAAGGGTCAGATTCTCGTGGTCGGATGTTCAACAAGTGAGATCTGTGGAGACAAGATAGGAACGAACTCCAATCTGGATGTTGCAAAGGCTGCGTTCAAGGGCATTTACGAGGCAGCATGCAGAAAGGGCATTTATGTTGCGACGCAGTGCTGTGAACACCTAAACAGAGCGATCATTGTAGAGCGGGAAGCGGTTCCGTTTGCAGAGATTGTAAATGTAGTTCCGCAGCCAAAGGCAGGCGGTTCGCTTTCGACAACTGCTTACGAGACATTTCGCGATCCTGTGGCAGTGGAAGAGATCAAGGCGGATGCAGGTATTGATATCGGTGGAACGCTTATCGGTATGCACCTGAAAAAGGTGGCGGTTCCGGTAAGACTTGTCAACAATCATATCGGACAGGCTTATGTCTCCGCGGCGCGTACAAGGCCGAAATTTATTGGTGGACAAAGAGCCCATTATGATGATACATTAAAATAAGCAATTCAGAAGACGGCGGCTTCCTGCGAAGCCGCCGTTTCGTCTTTCTGTATAGGAAATTCCTTTGGAATCCTCTATACAGCAAAAGCAAGCAAGCTTGCAAGGATGCGCACACTTTATTCTGGAAAAGGGAAACAGGAGGGAATCCATGAAATTTTTGCATACGTCCGACTGGCATCTGGGCATGACCTGGAGAGGCGGTATTTCTTATCGGAAGGATCAGGAATTCATGATACGGCAGATCTGCCGTATCGCAGCAGAAGAGCAGGTAGACGGGATTCTTCTGGCAGGAGATATTTTTGACAAGAGCATAGCATCACAGGAAGCACTGGAACTATATGATGAGGCAATGACCGAAATCTGCAACGGACTCCGGATTCCTGTTTATCTGATCGCAGGAAACCATGACGGCGCACAGCGGATCGCACAATGCAGCGCGCTGCTGGAAAAAAGCGGGCTATATATTGCAGGTGCACTTACCGGAAAACCGCAGAAAGTGCGAAATGGGAATGTTGATATTTATCTGCTTCCATGGATCTCTACCGATAAGGTGCGTTCTGTTTTCCCGGAGCAGGCAGAGAAGGTGCTGTCCATGGAGGATGCTTACAGAATTGTTCTGGACAGATATCGTGCGGATTTTACGCCCGGACAGAAAAATATATTGGTTGCGCACGCGTTTATTGTGAATGCGCAGACCTCGGAAAGCGACAGAGCTGCGGAAGTCGGGCGTGCAACAATGGTAAGCGCTTCGGTATTTGAAGGCTTTGATTATGTGGCACTGGGTCATCTGCACGGACCACAGCAGATCAGTGAAAGGATCCGTTACAGCGGAACGCCGATGGCATATTCCTTTGGAAAAGAAGAAAAACAGGAGAAGAGTGTGACCGTTCTGGATACGGATACGATGCAGCAGAAAACAGTCAGCGTACCGCAGCTACATAAGAGAGTGACACTGACAGGAAACTTTGACGAACTGTTAGAGGCGGCTTATGAAGAAGAAATCCTGCAGGGCTACGTGCGGTTGGATGTAACAGACCGTTATGTGGGGATGGAGTCTGTGGCACTGCTCCGTGAGCGCTACAGCAATCTGCTTGAGGTGACGGGCAGGGACTTTGAGCGGGAAGATGCCAGGATCACAATGTCGGTCGATGAGCTGGAACAGGCAGATAAAGATCCTGACAAGATCTTTACAAGGTACTGTGAGGACATTCTGGAGCAGGAACCGGATACACATTTGAAAGCACTTTTTGACAAGGCGTGCAGAAGTTATGAAAAGGAGGCGGAGAGCAGATGAAACCATGTACGGTAGAGTTTCAGGCATTTGGACCTTATGCGGGGCATGAACTGGTGGATTTTGAAAAGCTCGCTGCCAGGGGACTGTTCCTGATCTGCGGCAAAACAGGAACCGGAAAAACAATGATACTGGATGCGATTACCTTTGCCTTGTACGGAAAGAGCAGCGGACACGGCAGGGACGATTTTGAGGCAATGCGCTGTACGAATGCGGCTTTTGACGTGACGACATATGTCAGGTTTACTTTTGAAAACAATGGAATCTATTATCGATTTGAGCGCAGACTGGAACGCAAACGGAAAAACTTGTCTGCTTCCTATATGGTATGGCAGAAGGACGAAAATGGAACGTGGACTGCACTGTTTGAAAATGCAAAGGAAAAAATGCTGAATGAGAAAGCGGAGGAAATCATCGGGCTTTCTTACGAGCAGTTCCGTCAGGTCATTGTATTGCCGCAGGGGCAGTTTGAAAAATTCCTGACTTCCGATTCGGCAGATAAGGAAAAGATCCTGACAAGTATTTTCGGTGAGGAAAAATGGCAGGCGGTCGCACAGCTCATGTTTGAAGAAGCAACGGAGCGCAGACAGCAGCTAAAGAGCCTGCAGGAGCAGATCAGCAACAGCCTGCAGGAGGAAGCCTGTGAAACGCTGGCAGAACTGGAAGCGGTCATTGCACAGAAAAAAGAAAGACTTGTTACAATGGAAACTGCTTATCAGGAAGGTGCCTGTGAAAAACAGATCAGAGCGCTTCGTGACAGACTGGCGCTTGTCAGCAGGTTTCAGGATCTGCGCAGGGGAAAGGCACGTGTCAGGGCATATGAGGAAAAACAGCATGATCGCGCGGAGCAGGAAAAAAGAATACAGGACGCCAGAAGGGCGGAAAAAGTGAAAGAACTGCTTTTGGAACTGCACAGGGCAGAAGCTGCACAGGCAGAAAGAAAGACGGCAGTGCGGGCAGCGGATCAGGCAGCAGGGCAGGCGAAACAGCAGGCAGAACAGATCCTTTTGCAGGTGACGGCGCAGCAGCAAAAAAACGATGAGATTGAGGAAAAGAAAGCGCAGAAGATACAGCTCACAGCAAAAATAACGGATTATGAAAGTATAGCAGCATTGGAACAGAACTTTCAAAAACAACGAAAGGCTGCAGAATCCGCCTTGCAGGAGGCTGAGCAGGAAAAACAGGTTTATGAGAGCTACGCCCCCAAGCTGGTCATGCTCCATGAGGCATATGAAACCGACATGGAAGAACATCGAAAACTGCTTGCAGCCTATCTGGCAGGCATTACAGGAGAACTGGCAGCCTCCCTTGTCGAAGGACAGCCTTGTCCGGTCTGTGGCAGTAGAGAGCATCCGCAGAAGGCAGTGAGGACAGAGGCAGATACGTCCAAAGAGCACGTAGAAGAAAAAAGAGCCGAAGCGGAAGCTGTTTATCAGAAGCTGCAGCAGACGATGCAAAAGCAGGAGCAGGCAAAAAAGAAGTATGAGGAAAAGCAGAGACTGGCACAGGAACTGCAGCTTGCTAAAGAAACTGCCTATACAAGACTGGCGGAAATGCAAAACAATCTGATCCCGGAGATAGGATCGCTTGCAGAGCTGCAAAAGAATCTGCAGCAACTGACCGATGAGATCGGGAAGGATACGGAGAAGCTGCAGAGCCTGACAAAGATGCTGGAACAGGCAAACAACACCGTAGCGGAGACGGCGGCAAAAGCGGAGCTTGCGCGTCAGGAGGAAGAATTGACACAAAAGAAACAGGAAGCAGCTATGCAGGCGGTGGCAAAGGGGCTTTCGGAACATGGATTTGCTGATATCAAAGAGGCGGAACAGCTGCTGATGGGCGAGAAGGAGCTGGAAGGTATGCGGCGGCAGATCGCGGATTATGATGCGGGTAAAAAGGCAGCAGAGGAACAGGTAATGCGTCTGCAGGAGGAGCTTGGCAGGCAGCAGGAGCCGGATGAGGAAGCCTGCAAAACAGAGCTGGCACGGCTGGAGAAGCTGCAGGAAACTTATGCAAAGGAAACAGCAGTGGTGTCCGAAACGATCCGGAGACTGTCACAGAAGGCGGAAAAACTTGCACTGGCAGGAGAGGGACTTGAAGAAAAGCTGCTGGAGGCAGAGCAGGATCTGGCATTTGCCAAAAAGCTGCGCGGAGACGCCGGAACCGGACTGCAGAGATATGTGCTGGGCATTTTGTTCTCTTCTGTGATAGCAGCGGCTAACCGAATGCTCTCCATGGTGCACGGCGGCAGATACCGGTTATTCAGATCGGATGAAAAGGCACAGGGCAGTAATAAAAGAGGTCTGGAACTGAAAGTATACGATAAAAACAGCGAGGAACATGAGGGACGGTTTGTCAGTACTCTTTCAGGCGGCGAAAAATTTCTGGCTTCGCTTGCCCTGTCGATCGGGATGTCAACGATCGCGCAAAAGAGTGGAATCCGGATAGAAGCACTGTTTATTGATGAAGGATTTGGTTCGCTTGATGAAGATTCCATTACGGATGCCATGCAGATCCTTGGCAGTATCCAACAGGCAAACGGCCTTGTAGGGATCATATCCCATGTGCAGCTTCTGCAGGAGCGTATTCCGACAAAACTGCGTGTGGAAGAAACGGAAAAAGGCAGTCATATCATACAGACGATCGGATAGAAATTATAGTGGCTATAGGTTTTTCCTATAAGCCACTATAATTTTTTTTGATTATACAAAAAGGGCATCATTATGGTAGTATTGGCTCATGACAAGTAAACCTATCGAAATGATAGGAAATATGATAAAGCAGAGAGAAAAGGAGAACAGCGATGATCCAATATATACCAAGAGTTTTTAAACAATTTACCGATGAGGATTATTTAAGAGGGGCGGTTGAAACCGCAAACTGGTTGAAGACACTGGAGGTAAAAACAGAGCATGGAAAGATCTGGAAAAATTATCCGGATGATCAGAATGGTTTCGGCAGAGACATCATGCTGTTTGGGCCGACCAATATTTATTCCGGTTCTGCCGGTATTGGTATTTTTTACCTTCGTTTATATGAAGCAACGGGGGACGAACAGTATCTGGAGGAAGCAAAGGCAGCAGCAGATCATATTATTTCTGTCAAGACAGATGCCGGCTGGTATGAAAAGACACTGACCTCCGATATCGGCGGCGTGATCCCGGTACCGGGCTGGGCGATCGGCTATTCTAACGGACCGATGGGTCATGCATTATTTCTGGATGATATTTATCAGGTGACAAAAGAAGAAAAGTATAAAGCTTATGTGCTGAAGGTTGCGGATGATCTGCTGGAAGCGGGAAAGTATACGGAAGACGGACTGCACTGGAGTAATGAGGAAGATGTTGTGGCAGACGGTGGTTTTGTGTTTTTCCTGGTGCAGGTATATGAGCATTTTGGCGGTCAGAAATATCTGGATGCAGCTTCCAAAGCGGCAGATTATATCGCAAAGGATGCGCTGGATGCGCCAAATGGCGGTAAATTCTGGAAACTTCTGGATCTGACACTGATTGGATTTGGAAAAGACACGACATTTCCGGGCTTTTCACATGGAACGGCCGGAACTGCATGGATGTTTGCAGTTATTTATAAAGCAACAAAAAATGAAAAATATCTTGAACTGGCAAAAGAAGGTGCAAAATATCTGCAGGGTATTGCCGTCGGTGATGAAAATGCAGTGCTTATTCCTTATCAGGATCACCCTGTCACAGGACCGACCAATGATAAGTTCTATTTAAGCACCTGTCACGGACCGGCGGGACATACGCTTCTGTTCCGTATTCTGTATGAAATCACGGGAGAGCAGGAATACCTCGATTGGTTCAAGAGAATCTCCAGAGGTACGATCCGTGCAGGCGCTCCGGAAAGATTCTCCTGGGGATTCTGGAACGCACAGTGCCAGTGCTGCGGAACAGCCGGTATTTTAGAGCATTTTGTACATGCGTATGAATTCACAAAGGATGAAGAGTTTTTGGAATATGCGAAGAGAACTGCCAAGGTGCTGCTTTCCGATTCTTCTGTCAGTGATGAAGCACCGGATCAGAGAAAATGGTACGGCGCATGGACAAGAACCATACCGGATAAAGTAGTCAGCTATGCAGGACTGTATGTCGGATCCGCAGGCTGTGCATCCGCACTTCTCAGCTTATATGCAACAGATCACCGGATCAGGCTGACGCAGTTATTTGAATATGCACACTTTGCAACGATTTAAAGCCATGAAAATCCGTAATATGCTGCCCATTTATGGGCACGCTTTTATGGATTTATATGGCGAATGGGGTTCTGAATCGTTGCAGATTCAGGTAGAATCAGGAAGGAAGAAAGAAAAATGAGTGAAAATAAAATCTACAGTTCAATTGCAGAGCTGGTCGGCAATACACCGCTCGTAGAGCTTGGAAATTATGAAAAGCAGCATGACCTGCATGCCAGAGTGCTGGCAAAGCTGGAATATTTTAATCCATCCGGTTCTGTGAAGGATCGTGCAGCACTTTCCATGATCTTGGATGCGCAAAAGAAAGGGAAGATCAAACCGGGTGATACGATCATCGATTTCACAAGCGGGAATACGGGAATTGCGCTGGCGGCTTATGCCAATGCACTTGGTTATAAATTTGCGGTTGTCCTGCAGCCGGGTGTTTCGGCAGAACGGACGCAGATACTGAAGGCATATGGCTGCACGTTTTTGGAATTTAAGGATATTCCGGGCGTTATGGAGCTGATCAAAGAAGAGGGGCTTGTATTTGAGAAATTTTATAATCTGATCCAACAGTATGCGGATGCCCATGGCTATTACTATATCAATCAGGGAAGAAACCCGGAAAATCCGCTGGCACATTACCGTACGACAGGACCGGAGATCTGGGAGGCAACAGAAGGCAAAGTGGATTATCTGGTGCTTCTGGCAGGAACCGGCGGATCGATCGTCGGTATTGGAAAATATCTGAAAGAAAAAAATCCGGATCTGAAGATCATCGGCGTACAGCCTGCCAAAGATTCCTTAAAGGATCCAAACTTCCCTGAGCGTAATACGATCGACGGCGTTTTAGTATTTGACAACGTACCAAAGGAAAAAGAAATCCTTTATTTCAAAGAATTTGGTGTCAGTTATGATGAATGTCTGGAAGTCAGTGCGGATGATGCCTATGAAACAGGCAGACAGCTTGTAAAGTCTGACGGTATCTTTTTAGGGCAGTCCGCAGCAGCGGCGGTCTATGCATCTTCTCTTGTCGCAAAACGGCCGGAGGCAGAAGGAAAAACGATCGTAGCGATCTGTGCAGACAATGCATTCAAATATTTATCTACCAATATATATCGATAAAACAGCCAACTTTAAAGAAAATAATATTATGAAAACAGAAAGGAGCGCTATCTATCATGAGAAAGACAGCAAAGACACAGACCATTGATGCAGACAGCAGAGACTATGACCTGAAAGACATTGAAAATGATCCGCGGATCACACAGACAACGAAAGAATTCTGGATCACGATGGTCTGTTATATCTGCTTTGCAGAACTGATGATAGCCAATCTGCTTCTGTTTTCAGGCAGCAGTGTTACCGTACTCGGATTTCCTCTCTGGATCTTTTTGGAGATTGGGCTCATCATCGGCTTTGTGGTCATGGTTATCATTCTGGCAACATTTGTTTATCAGGATATGGATATTACACCGGATGGTGAACTTCATAAAAAACAGAATCAGTAGGAGGAAGACAAAATGGATCTGAGTACAAAACAAAGAACGGTCATTATTGTAGTATTTGCCCTGTATACAGCAGCACTTCTTTTATATAGTCTTGTGACAAGGAAAGCAATGCAGAAGGGAAAGGGCGATTACCTGTCTAAATTTTATACGGGCGGCAGAAGCGGCGGTATTATCATTACCGCAATGATGGTGTCCGCAGGTGTTGCGGGCGCTGGCGTGTTCATGGGCGTTCCGGGCTTTACCTATACATATGGGGCAACCTGGATGGTCTGCTGCTTTTTCTCCATCGGATCCAATCTGATGGTGCTTGGACTTCTGGGGAAACGCGTCGGTATCGTAGCCAGAAGGACAAATTCCCAGACATTTATCGAACTGTTTATGAACCGCTATAATAACAGTAAGGCAGTCGGCATTTTATGCGGCGTTTCTACCTTATTCTTTCTGGGCGGCTTTGCTGTTTCCACGATCACAGGCGGCGGACGGATCTTCCAGATCCTGACCGGACAGGATTATCGGATCGGACTGGCGATCTTTACCGCACTTGTTATTATTGCAGCACTGACAGGTGGTATCAAAGGCGTTGCAAGTGCCATGGTCATTCAGGGAATCGTCATGACAATATCAGTCCTGCTGTTATTTATCATGGGTGTAAACAGCACAGGACTGTCCTACACACAGACGATCCAGTCGCTGATGCAGACAGATCCGGACTGGTTCAAGCCGGATGCCAATGCCCTGCAGACGACGATATCTTATGCGATCCTCTGGGGCATCACAACCTTTACACTGCCACATGTGACAATGACCGCACTGACCTATAAGGATACAAAAACATTACACAGAGCGTTGAAGATCGGAACGGCAGTTGTAGCGATCTGGCTGCTCGGTTTAAACGGACTCTGCTTTATTACCAAATACAGCTTCGCGGAAGGTACACTTGTAACCGCAGATCTAGCGATCCCGACACTTGCCGTCAAGGTCATGCCCGCATGGGCAGCGGGACTGGTGCTGGCAGGCGTGAGCGGTGCAGTACAGTCCTCTATGGGTGGCATGGTCGTATCTCTTGCAGGAACTGTTGTCAGTGATCTTTATAAAAATATTTTTGATAAAGATGCAAAGCCGGAAACGATCAGAAAATTGAATGTGGCGGCAATCCTTGTCGTATCCATTGTGATCTTCCTCTTGGCAAGTAATCCGCCACAGCTTCTGGCACAGCTCATCACCTACGCAACGGGCGGTCTGACAGTAGTCTTCTTCCATGTAGTTCTGCTGGGACTTTTTTGGAAACGGGCAAACGAATACGGCGCTGTTGCGGGAATCGTGAGTGGTATCCTGCTGTATTTCCTGATCGATAAAGGAATTCTGGCGATCTCACTGGGCTTTAATGCCTGCATTATGGCAACGCTGCTCTCAACACTGATCGCAGTGATTGTAAGCTTACTGACACCGAAGACACCGTATGGTATTATCTGGACATGGTTTGGACGTGTCACAGAATAGAATGAGTAGAAACAACACATAATGCCACAAAAAGCCGTGTCATGGCAAAAAAACATGACACGGCTTTTACTGACTAAAAAATGTTTAAATTTCAGCTTCTGTTTAGGTAACTGTTTTAAAGTAAAAACGAATGTGCTAACATAAAGCCTTAGGAGGCGGGAAATGAGATTATTACTGGTAGAAGATGAAAAGGAGCTGGCAAGGGCACTTGTGACGGTACTGACTTATAATCATTATTCTGTGGATGAAGTATATGATGGTGAGCAGGCAGTGGTATATCTGGAAAACGGAAATTATGATGGTGTGATCCTGGATATCATGCTGCCAAAACTGGACGGGATTTCTGTCCTGAAAAAAATAAGGGCACAGGGGAATCAGGTTCCTGTATTGATCCTGTCGGCAAAATCGGCACTGGAGGATAAGGTGAACGGGCTGGACTGTGGGGCAGATGATTATCTGACAAAGCCGTTTGCGACAAAAGAACTTCTGGCACGCATACGTGCAATGACAAGGCGCAGGGAAAACGTAATGGAGCCAAATCTGCATTTTGAAGATTTGGAGCTTTCCGCAACTTCCTTTCAGCTTGGCTGCAATGGAGAATGGGTCTACCTTGCCAACAAGGAATATCAGATGATGGAAAAGCTGTTGAAGAATCCCAGATGTGTTCTCTCTGCCGAACAGTTTATTGAGGCAATCTGGGGTTATGAAAGCAATGTGGAAAACAATGTGGTCTGGACCTATATATCCAGACTGCGCAGGATTTTAAAACAGCTTGATTCCCATACGGTCATCCGGACGGCAAAGGGGATCGGTTTTGCATTGGAGAAAGACGATGATTAAGCAGCTACAAAGACGATTTATCAAAATTGCCATGCTTTCCTTCTGTATTGTGGTCTTTCTGATCGTAGGTCTGACAAATCTGTTGAATTATCTGCGTGTCAGACAGGAAATCGAGGAAAATCTGTCGGTTGTACTGGAAAATCTGGATGTGATCCAACAGACAGAAAAAAACTGGAAATGGAGCTATGGACGGAAGGATACGGAAGATAGCTACATATATGCGGAAGATACGGATACAAAAGAAGATATTGATGCTATTTTGAGCGGTGTCCGGTTTTTTACGGTGACACTGGATGCAGAAGGAAATGCGATCCGGACGAACACTCAAAATACCAATACAGTAGATGCCCGGCGTGCTTCGGAGATTGCGCTTGACCTGTATCGAAGAGGAAAAAAAGACGGCTATGGAAAGTATAACCGGTACAAGGCAATTTCTTCAGGAGACGATCTGATCTACGTTTTTGTTAATTGTAAGCGGAAGATACGGGAATGCAATAACATTTTGAAAGTAAGTCTGATCAGCGCAGTCATAGAGTTGATCGCAGTCTTTTTTCCGGTTTATTTCTTTTCAAGGGCTGTTGTCAGACCGGTGCAGGAAAGTGTAGATAAACAGAAAGCGTTTATTACAAATGCAGGGCATGAGATCAAAACGCCTTTGACGATCATAGATGCCAATACTGATGTCATCGAACTGACAAGTGGTGAAACCGAGTGGACGAAAAGTATCAGAAATCAGATCAGGAGGCTGACCAAGCTGACAGAGGAACTGGTGGGGCTTGCCAAACTGCAGGAAATAGAAGAATTGCCGGAGCAACAGAAAATTGATCTTTCTGCACTTTTGCTGGAAGCCTGTGAGCAATTTGAAACCGTAGCAAAAACACACCGGAAAAAATTGGACTGGGATCTGCAGGAAAATCTGGCCGTATTTGGAGATGAGGCAATGCTGGAACGTGTCCTCTCTATATTATTGGATAATGCGGTGAAGTATGCAGATGATGGAACTAAGATCTCCGCGGTTTTAAAGAAAAACGGAAAATATGTTGTGCTGGAAGTAAGGAATTATGCAGCCTGCATGAAAAAAGGAAAACATATGGATTTGTTTGAACGCTTCTATCGGGCTGACAGCTCCCATAACTCCACTACGGGCGGGCATGGAATCGGATTATCCAATGCACAGGCCATAGTGGAATTGCATAAAGGCAAAATAACGGCATACAGCCCGGCTGATGGGCAAATCTGTTTTCAGATCCGTCTGTAAAGGATATTTTATAGCAATTCTGACAAAATTTAAGTTGGTTTTAAGTAGGATATTTATACTATGCTAGGATTTTACGGGAAGTATCGGTATTTACAAATACCTATGACCGAATTTATTATTGATTACGAGTTGGAGGAAAGATACAGATGTCGGTTGTATCGTATTCATTTTTGCTGTTTTTATTGATCGTATGTATGGTCTACTATATTGTACCAAAGAAATGGCAGTGGGTTGTTCTGCTGGCAGCAGGCATTGTATTTTATGCCGGTGCCGGTGTGTCCTATCTGGCAGTTGTCGGACTGACAGCACTGGTTGTCTATGGCTGTTCGCTTCTGATGCAGAAAAATCTGGATCAGCAGGAAGAACTGCTCAAAGATGCAGACCGGAAAGCTGCTCGAAAGATCAAAAATGAAATGAAGCATAAGAGAAAACGGGTGCTTGTGGCAGGACTGATCGTTGTGATCGGTATTCTGGTGCTTTTTAAGGGCAGTGACTTCCTGATTGAGAATCTGAATGTTCTGCTATCGCATACCGTACATACACAGATCAGCGCGTGGAAGCTGATCGCACCTCTCGGTATTTCTTTTTATTCATTTATGATGATCGCCTATCTGGTCGATCTGTATCATGGCAAGATCAGTGCACAGAAGAATTTTCTGAAGTATCTGACGTATGTGCTGTATTTTCCGCATATTACACAGGGACCGATCGGCAGGTATGATCCGCTCGGGACGGAAATGTTTGCAGAGCACCGGTTTGACTATGATATGTTCCGGAAAGGCATCTGGCTCATGATCTGGGGCTATTTCAAAAAGCTGGTAATTGCAGACCGCGTAGCTCCTTTTGTGACTACAGTGATCAAAAATGCACCGGATTATTCCGGACCGATCTTTTTACTGGTCGGTGTCGTCTATTCTATTCAGATCTATTGTGATTTTTCGGGTTGTATGGATATTGTGCGCGGATCTTCTGAATGTCTGGGAATCCGCTTAAAGGAAAACTTCCGCCGTCCGTATTTTTCACGCAATATGCCTGAGTTCTGGAGACGCTGGCATATTTCGCTCGGTGAGTTTTTCCGGGAAAATGTATTTTATCCGGTTTCTACTTCTGCGCTGTTTCTGAAACTGAACACAGCGGGCAGAAAACGGTTTGGAAATGAATGGGGCAGAAACATTGCTTCCTGCCTGCCTATTTTATGCGTCTGGATCCTGACAGGTGTCTGGCACGGAGCAAACTGGAATTATATCGGCTGGGGTGTTTACCATGGCATTCTGATCTGTTTATCCGCCATGTTTGAACAGCCGATCAAAAATCTGATGGAAAAAGCAAAGATCAATACTGATCATATGGCATTTCAGGTATTTCAGATGATTCGGACATTTTTCCTGTGTCTGATCGGACGACTGATCTTCCTCGGAAACGGACTTTCCGATTCCTTTTATATGATCGGATCTGCTTTTTGCAGACCACAGGCTGCTTATACAATGAAACTGTTTGTGCTGCGCAGGAAAGAATGGGCTTTTGTACTTGTCTGCATGCTGCTTCTGCTTGCGGTTTCGATCGCGCAGGAAATACTGGAACGCCGCGGGATCAATATAACGATCCGTGACTGGCTGGGCAGCAGAAATGTGATTTTCAGGGGTGCGGTGCTTCTTGCAGGTGTTCTGCTGATCCTCTGCTTTGGTGTGTACGGAGCAGGTGCAGGTGCGACATTCATTTATGAGCAGTTTTAAACGGAGGAACGAAAATGAGTACAACAAGAAAAAAAGTGCTGAAGACGGTGGCGGGCATTTTAATCTTTCTGTTTTTGTTGACAACGATCATCAATCTGCTCGGACCGCTTTTCAGACCTAAGGGACAGGATTTTGACGGCTGGCAGTATTTTTATGCGGAAGACAAAAACAGTCTGAATGCAGTTATGATCGGTTCCAGTGCGATTTACAGGTTTTATGTGCCTGCACAGGCCTATGAGGAACAGGGATTTACCTCCTGTATGATTTCACAATCCTGCCAAAATATCAAAGCAGTTCCCTACATCATGGAAGAAGCGATAAAAACACAAAAGGTAGATTTGTTTGTCGTGGAAACGCGGCAGGTAGTTGTGGATCTGGTACAGGATCCGAAAAAGGCAAAAGAACGGGAAGAAAAGGAAAATTATTACCTGAGTATTGTCACATCGGGAATGAAACAGTCCCTGACCAGGGCAAAACTGATCCATGAACTGCTGATCCCGGATGAGGAAAACAATGAACTGGAGTGGCAGGTTCCGCTATTAAAATATCATGAAAATATTTTTGAAATTCCGGCAGATGACTGGCTGGAAAGGCTTTGTATGGGGAAAAGCCCATGTAAAGGGTTCAGGCTCAGATATACGGCTAATGCGCAGGAAGAACCGAAAAAGACACCGGATGCAAGGTATGCGACCGTATCTTTACCGCAGGAATCCAGAGATGATATTGATAAAATTGTACAGACTGCTGAAAAATACGGAACAGAGCTTCTGTTTGTATCAACCCCTTATGTGTATACGGAAAACCGATATAATTATGAGTGCGCATTGGATGCTTATATGAAAGAGAAGCACTATCCGTTTCTGAATATGGGAAGTGCAGAGGTAAAGAGTGCGCTTGCACTTGATTATAAGGTTGATTTTTATGATTATCGTCATGTAAATATTTCGGGTGCAGAAAAGGTAACTTCATATCTGGCAGACTACTTACAGACGAATTATCAGTTTAAGAACAGACTCAATGAAAAGCAGAAAGAAGAGTGGGATACCGCTGTAATGTATTGGCATAGAGACGAACAGGAATATCTGAAAGATTGGGAGGATGAATGTGAAAAAAAATCTTAGAATGGAAACGATCAATAAAGTGATAGGCCCACTTTTGTTTATCGCAAGTCTGTATTTGCTGCCACATGGCGTCTTTGATACGTTCCAGTCGCGTGCGGCGATCGGAACGGTGCTCTGGATGGCATACTGGTGGATTACCGAAGCACTGGACTATGCGGTAACGGCATTTTTGCCGATCATTGTCAATGCCTTATTTAATCTGGTAGACATGAAAGATGTCATTGCAAATTATGCATCTGAGACAATCCTGCTTCTTCTAGGTGCGTCCATCCTGACCGTGTCATGGGAGATTGTCGGACTGGACAAAAGAGTGGCGTGTGCATTCCTGAGTATTGTAGGAACCTCACTGACCACACAGATCCTGTTCTGGTTTCTGCTTTCCACAGCACTTTCCACGATCCTGCCAAATGCAGTTGTGACAGCAACGATCACACCGATCGCTGTTTCCATGCTGCGATATCTGGGAATCGAAAAGGTATCCGAAAGCGAACCTGCATCGATCATTCTGATGTCGATCGCCTGGGGAGCGGGTATCGGTGGACTTGCTTCTCCGCTTGGCGGCGCCATGAATCTGGTTGTGGTAAACTATATCCAGGAGCTGACCGGACAGGAATATATGTACATGGACTGGGTCATCAAGTTTGCACCGATCATGCTTGTGCTGATCATATCCAACTGTCTGTATCTGATCTGGATCAAGCCAAAGCATGAAGGACTGGAAGGAAGTAAGGAATATTTCTTGAAAGTGCGCAAAGAGATGGGAAAGATGAGCAAGGAAGAGATTGCCTGTCTGACGATTTTTGTGATCGCAACTGTGCTTGCATTTACCAGAAATCTGTATGCTTCTGTCTTGCCGGGATTAAAACCTGCCTATGTCTTTATTATTGCTGCAGTGCTTTCTTTCCTGCTCAAGGACAGCAAGGGAGAACCGATCCTGCGGTGGAAACCGGTGCAGGGTAAGGTGTACTGGTCGCTTATGTATATCTTCGCCGGTGGACTGGCAGTCGGAACACTGCTGACAAAGACTGGTGCAGATGTCTGTATCGGCAATTATGTCTCCCAAATGGGACTGACAGGCGGCTTTGTGACAGTGCTTGTGATCATCACGGTTACGATCATACTTTCCGATGTGACTTCGAATACGGCGACAGCAGCAGTGGCAATTCCGATCGTAATCTCCGTTATGAACGGAATCGGTGTCGATCCGATCCCTTACGTGTTTGTTGCCACAATTGGTGTAAACTTATCTTATGTAATGCCGACTTCTGTACGAAGTGTTCCGGTCGGTTATGGACTGAAACCTTCTTATATGTTTAAAAAGGGATTGCTCCTGACCCTGATCGTGATCGCTCTGATGAGTGTCAGCGCATGGTTTTTACTGCAGAATGGTTGGTTTGCGCTCTGATCGGCCATACGTTTTATGAGATGCTGCGGACTGCTCCGCAGGGATGTATGAAAAAACAAGACCGGTAGAAAGAAAAGCGAAATCAAAGTCAAAAGGAAGAAAAACGAAAGGGGAAAGCACATGAGAAAAGACAGTGTACTTGCCTATATCAAAGAATATGCAAAAACGCAGCCTGATACACTGGCAGTATGCGAGCTGCGTAAAACAGTTACCTATGAACAATATTTCATGAATATCCGGAAAATGGCAGCAGTCCTGATGTCTGCGGGGATTCAGAAGGACGAGCATGTCATTTTGAAATGTACCCAGAACATCAATTATCTGACGATCTTTACAGCACTGCAGTATATGGGAGCGCTTCCTATTCCGGTGGAAAAAGCAACCATGCCTGAGCGCATGACAGAAATCGGAGCACAGGTAGAAGCAAAAACACTCATCTCTGATGCTGAAGCGGAAGGGATGCGGTTTTTCTCTGCCAAAGAGTTGGAAAAGCAGATGGCAGAGGCAGAGCCGGCAGATTGCGGACTGCCAAAAGCGCAGAGCCGTTCTATGATTTTATTTACAACCGGTACAACCGGAAGATCAAAGGGCGTTGTAGTCAGACATATCAATGATGTGGCGGTTGCGGAAAATGTCATCGGCGGAACGCATATGCGGCCACACAATGTAGAGATCATTCCGATGCCGCTCAATCACGCTTACGGGCTCAGAAGATATCAGTCCGATATGGTAAACGGCGGAACAGTCTGCCTGATGGATGGTATGGTATTTGTCGGAACCCTTTGGAAGCTGATGGAAAAATATCAGGCAAGCTCCATGGCACTTTCCCCGGCTTCACTTGGTATGATCTTCAAGTTGTCCGGTGACAGGATCGCAGACTATGAAAGCCGGCTGGATTATATCCAGATCGGTTCCGCGCCACTTGTAGAAGCGGATAAACAGCATCTGCTCTCACTGATGCCAAATACAAGATTATACAATTTTTACGGCGCTTCCGAGGCAGGCTGCTCCTGCATTCTGGATTTTAACAGTTCGGATGACAAGCCGGGCTGTATCGGAAGACCGACGGTGAATTCCGTGATCCGTTTTACAGATGAAAACGGAAACACAGTAAGACCGGAAGATGTGAGCGAAGAAAAGCCGGCTCTGTTATCCTGGGGCGGCGATATTGTCATGGAAGGTTATTATAATGATCCGGAACTGACAAAGGAAACGCTGGAAGACGGTTATGTGAAAACAAAGGATCTGGCCTACCTGGATGAAGAAGGCAGATGTATTCTGGTCGGACGTATGGACGATATCATCAATTACGGAGGCAGTAAGATCTCACCTGCAGAGGTGGAAGACTGTGCGAGAGGCTATACGGGGATCACAGACTGCGCATACAGCGCAAAGCCGGATCCGATCACGGGAGAAGTACCGGTCATGCTTGTCATTCCGGGGGAGGGATATGAGGAGAAGGCACTGATGGAGTATTTGTCCGCCAGACTGGAAGCCTATAAGCTGCCCAAACAGATTTATGAGGTTACGGTATTGCCCAAAACCTTTAAAGGCACTATACTGAGAAAAGAAGTTCGGAAAATGCTGGATCAGTTCTAATGCTTTTTGAAAAATAATTCAAGAGGCAAAAGAAATGGATGAACAGTATATAGAAGAAGCACCGTTTAAAATAAAAAGAAAGTGAGGAAACACAAATGGAAGATTTTATCAAAATGCTCAAAGGCGTAAAACCGGACATTGATTTTGAACATGAAACAGCGCTTGTAGATGACGGGCTGTTAGAGTCACTGGATATTATCTCAATCATTTCCGAGATCTCTGAGGTATACGGAGTATGGATCCCAAGCGATGAGATCATTCCGGATAACTTCAATTCCGCAGAGGCAATGTACGAGCTGGTGCAGGATCTGAAAGAAGAGTAATCGCATACTCTGGACTTTAGCTGTGTGCAAGGTCGTACAGCTTTTGAATATCGGCAGGTAAATGATCGGGCAGCATCTGATGGATCTTATCTTCGTTGCCATCCTTCATTGCCTGCTCGTAATACCAGCATTTAAACTGGATCATTGCCATATTTTTCTGAAGCTCCAGCATATCATGCTCCAGCGATTCCCGGCGGTTTTCAAACAGCTCTTTGCGCTGGGCATAAGTGGAAGGCCCCTCGGCACACCACGTCATAAACTGTTTGATCTCTTTGATCTCCATGCCTGTTTTTTTCAGACATTCGATCATACGCAGACATTCAATCTCTGTGTCGGAAAATTTGCGGATTCCGGAGACTCTCGTCATATGTGGAAATAATCCCTCTTTATCATAATACCGGAGTGTGGAAACCGGTAATTGAAACATTTCAGATACTTGTCCGATTGTATACATAGAATAAATCCTCGATTCTGCCATACCTTTTTATATCAACATAAAGTCAACTTCAGCATAGCAGAAACCAAAAGAAATTACAAGAAACATACGAAAAGAAATATGTCCTTGCTATCTTTCCTATAGTAGTGGTAAAATAAACCGTATGCAGGATTAGTCTATCGGTAGGGCGCCAGCTTCCCAAGCTGGATAGGCGGGTTCGACTCCCGTATCCTGCTTTTTTTTGAGGGTAAAAAATGCTGTAAAAACAGCTATGAATCATAGGGAGGACAAAAGAATGAGTATGAATATTGTATGTTTGGATCTGGAAGGCGTTTTAGTACCGGAGATCTGGATCGCATTTGCAAAGGAAAGCGGTATCCCGGAGCTGACCCGTACAACGAGGGACGAACCGGATTACGATAAACTGATGAACTGGAGACTTGGCATTTTAAAAGAGCATGGTCTTGGCTTAAAGGAGATCCAGGATACGATCGCAAAGATCGATCCAATCCCGGGAGCAAAAGAGTTTCTGGATGAGCTCAGAAGTATGACACAAGTGATCATCATCAGTGATACGTTTACACAGTTTGCAGGTCCTTTGATGAAGAAGCTGGGCTATCCGACGATCTTCTGCAACACACTCGAAGTAGCAGAGGACGGAGAGATCACAGGCTTTAAGATGCGTATTGAGAATTCCAAGCTGACTACGGTCAAAGCACTGCAGTCAATCGGCTATGAGACGATCGCAAGCGGCGACAGCCACAACGATCTTGGCATGATCCGTGCCAGCAAGGCAGGCTTCTTATTCAAGAGTACAGATCAGATCAAGAAGGACAATCCGGATCTGCCTGCTTTTGAAACCTATGATGAGCTGCTTGCAGCAATTAAGAAAGCATTATAAGATGTATCGGATTTTTTTAGTGGAAGATGACGAAACGATTGCCCGTTTGATCAAAAAGCATCTGGAGAAGTGGGAATATGAGGTCAGCACCGTACAGGATTTTGGCAATGTGCTGGGTGAATTTGCTGTCTGCGATCCGCAGCTTGTGCTTCTGGACATCAGACTGCCCTTTTACAACGGCCATTACTGGTGTACACAGATCAGGCAGGTGTCAAAGGTTCCGATCATCTTTCTGTCATCCGTATCGGACAATATGAATATCGTGATGGCAATGAATATGGGCGCAGATGATTTTATTCCGAAGCCATTCGACCTGGAGGTACTGACCGCCAAGGTGCAGGCGCTGCTGCGCAGAAGCTATGATTTTGCGGGAAGCAGCAGTATGCTGGAGCACAAGGGAATGCTGCTGAATCTGTCAGATGCGACGCTTCTGTATCAGGAGCAGAAGGTGGAGCTGACAAAGAACGAGCTGAAGATCCTGCAGACCCTTATAGAAAACAAAATGCAGGTTGTGACACGTGAAACGCTTATGACAAGGCTCTGGGAAAGTGATATGTATGTGGATGAGAATACGCTTTCCGTCAATGTGAACAGACTGCGTAAAAAGCTGACTTCCATAGGTCTTGAGGACAGTATCCTGACAAAGAAAGGAATCGGGTATCAGATCGGATGAAAGTATGGAAAGGATTTATCAGACGAAATAAAGGCTGGCTGGGACTCTTTACAGGGATGACCGCCAGTCATCTTTTTTACCTGTATTTAATGCGTGCGCCAAAGGCGGATCTGGTGTACAGCACCTGCATAGATGTGGGTATTTTCCTTGTTATTTTCCTTGTGATGTGGATAACTTATCAAAAGAAGGTACAAAGGCTTCGCCAGTTTCTTTCCTGCCCGCTGGAAAACAATATGCAGCTTCCGGAGGCGGAAGAGCCTTTGGAGGAGTTTTATACCGAGCTGTTTTCCCGCGCAAATGAAGAACGTGCGGAAGCGATGCGCAGAGCGGGGCGTGAGAAACAGGAGCAGCGGGAATACTATGCCAGATGGGTGCATCAGATCAAAACACCGATCGCTGCTATGCAGCTTTTATTGCAGACGCAGAGGGAAGAAGCGCCGGAAAGATATAAGGAGCAGGAAGAAATAGAGGAGCAGCTTTTCAGGATCGAGCAGTATGTCAGTATGGCACTGCAGTACCAGAGGAAGGACAGCCATGATTATGTCCTGCACTCCATTGCACTGGATGGGATCATCAGAGACAGCATTCACAAATATGCGAAAATGATGATCCGCAAAAAGATCGGTATACAGTACGAGAGCTGTGATCTGGTCGTAACCAGTGATGAAAAATGGCTCTCTTTTGTGGTAGAGCAGCTTCTCTCCAATGCGGTCAAATATATGCAGGAGGGCGTCATCACGATACAGACAGGGCAAAATGAAACAGAGGCATTTCTCTGCATGGAAGATCAGGGGATCGGGATCAGGCAGGAAGATATCCCGCGTGTTTTTGAACAGGGGTACACGGGATTTAACGGACATACGGATAAACATTCCACCGGGATCGGACTGTATTTGTGTAAGCAGGTGCTAACGAAGCTGGGGCATACGATCAGGATCACATCCGAGCCGGGTAAAGGCACGCAGGTATGGATCGGCTTTTCCCTACAAAAGATAGATATACGGGACTAACGGCTTCTGCCTTACAAAAATGTAAGAAATCAGGCTGAAATGTAAGCTGAATCGATGGCTGGCATTTCGGCCTTTTGTTATGCTGATGGAAAGTGAAAGACAGGAAAGGAAGGAATCATATGTCTATATTAGAAGTCAGTAACTTAAAGAAAATTTATACGACCAGATTTGGAGCCAGTCAGGTACAGGCACTTTCCAATATCAGCTTTTCCGTAGAAGAAGGAGAGTATGTTGCAATCATGGGAGAATCCGGTTCCGGCAAGACAACGCTACTCAATATTCTGGCAGCACTGGATCAGCCGACAGACGGCGAAGTGATCCTGAACGGGAAAAAACTGCAATCCGTCCGGGAAAAGGAGATCGCTGCATTCAGACGGAAGCATCTTGGATTTGTGTTTCAGGATTTTAATCTGCTTGACAATTTTAACCTCCGCGACAATATTTATCTGCCGCTTGTCCTTTCGGATACAAAGTATGCGGAAATGGAGGCGCGGCTGGAGCCTCTTGCAAAGAAGCTTGGTATCAGCCAGCTTCTGGATAAGTTTCCGTATGAAGTATCGGGCGGACAGAAGCAGCGTGTGGCAGTGGCAAGAGCCCTTATTACAAGACCGGAGCTGATCCTGGCAGATGAGCCGACCGGCGCACTGGACTCCAAAGCAACAGACAGTCTGTTAAATCTGTTCGGTCAGATCAATCGGGAAGGACAGACGATTTTAATGGTAACCCACAGCACGAAAGCTGCAAGCCATGCGGGACGGGTTCTGTTCATCAAGGACGGCGAGGTGTTCCATCAGCTTTACAGAGGCAACATGACCAATGAACAGCTCTATGCGAGGATCGCAGATACGCTGACAGTATTACAGGCAGGTGGTGAGCAGCATGAATAAATTATACGGAAGACTGGCAAGAACCAATCTGAAAAACAATAAGCCGCTGTATATACCTTATATTCTGGCTGGTGTGATGACAGTTGCCCTGTTTTATCTGATGGTGTTTCTGAATAACAATCCGGGGCTGGATCAGATGCGGGGCGGCTATTATATCAAGACGATCATGGGAATGGGCGTTTATATCATCGCTTTTTTTTCACTGATTTTTCTTTTTTACACAAACAGCTTTATCATCAAGCGGCGGAAAAGAGAGATCGGCGTTTATAATATCCTGGGAATGGAAAAACGCCATATCGCAAGGGTACTTTTCATCGAAACTGTCTATGTTGCGGTACTTGCCATTGCAGGCGGTCTGCTCGTGGGGATCGGTTCTTCCAAGCTGATCCTGATGATGCTGTACCGGCTTTTGGATGTGGAAGAAAATGTGATATTTGTCGTGACAAAGGCAGGCATCACCTATGCGATTCCTTACTTTTGTATCCTGTATTTGCTGATATTTGGTTATAATCTTCTGCAGATCAGGCTTTCCAATCCGGTTGCACTTTTGCATGGCAGCAATGTCGGAGAAAAGGAGCCGAAAACCAAGATCGTGATGACCGTGCTTGGCTTAGTCTGCATCGGAATCGCTTACTATATATCTTTTACGACAGAAAATCCGCTGAAGGTGCTGACGCTGTTTTTTGTAGCGGTCATTCTGGTCATTGTCGGCACGTATTTTCTGTTTACGGCGGGCAGCATTGCACTGCTGAAGCTGCTGCGCAGGGATAAACTTTTTTACTATAATAAAAAGCATTTCAGTGCGGTTTCCGGTCTTTTGTATCGTATGAAGCAAAATGCGGCGGGACTTGCCAGTATCTGTGTGCTTGCTACGATGGTGCTTGTCATGGTATCGATCACAGTCAGCCTGTATGCAGGTGTCGATGATGAACTGTATACCCGTTATCCGCAGGAGCTTTGTGTTTATTTAAACTATGGGACACCGGGCATGAGCAAGGAAGGCATCGCACAGGAAATCAGACAGGAAGTGGAAAAACAGGGCAGGACAATTACAAAAAGCTGTGTTTATGAAAAGATTCCGGCATTTACAACGAATGATGGGACAGAATTTTCAGCAGTAACGCAGAAGGAGTACAACGGAAACCAGACAGTCTTATATCTTGTGACAAGAGAAGATCTGCTGCAGATGGATAACAGCCTGCAGGCAGAAGCTGTGCAGCCGGTAAAGCCGGGCAGTGTGCGGATCTATGGTGGGCCGACAGCTTATACGGCAGATACGGTCAGTCTCTGGGGAAATGCTTTCTCGGTGGAATCGTCAGAACTTTATCAGAACGATGATGATCGGCATAAGATCAGCATGCTGAAAGGCTGTTATTATGTGATGTTTGACAGTGAGGAAACGATCAAAAGTGTTTACAGCACATATGGAGACGGACCAATTGATGTCAATGGCGTGATCGGCTTTGATTATGATGGCAGCAAAGGAGAAAAGATTGCCTGTTACCAGACAGTGGATTCCCAGCTTGAGAGGATCAAAGCAGCCGCAGGTGAGGAAAATAGGATCGATCTGTATGTAGAAAGCAGGGCATGGAATGAAACAGAGGTCTATGCGCTGTATGGCGGACTGTTTTTCCTGGGTGCCTTTCTGGGAATCATGTTTCTGATTGTGACAGTGATGCTCATTTTCTACAAACAGATTTCGGAAGGCTATGAGGATAAGGAAAGGTATGTTATTATGGAAAAAGTGGGAATGAGCAGCGAAGAAGTAAAAGAGTCGATTACTTCCCAGATCAGGATCGTATTTTTTCTCCCGCTTGTTGTAGCAGCGATCCATGAACTGGCAGCGTTTCCAATCGTCAGAAGACTTCTGGCGCTGCTGAATCTGACTAATGTCAGATTGTATGTGATCTGTATGGGTATCACCTTCCTTCTCTTTTCCGCAATTTATTACATTGTTTTCCGCGTAACATCTCAGGCGTACTACAGGATCGTAGACGGAAAAGCAAGATAGAGGGTAACATGGTTTTACTGAAACAGTTATTGATCTTTTTATTTATGATGGTACTTGGATATGGCATGGCAAAAAAGGGTATCATGGAAGAAAAGGCATGCAGTGCGATCAACTGGCTGCTTGTCAATATTGCGAATCCTGCCCTTGTCATATCCAGCAGCATCGGAAATGCAATAGAAAAAGGAAGCGGGCGTATACAAATGCCTGATCGTATTCGGCAATATCGGATTTATGGGATTTCCGATGATCTCTGCCGTTTACGGAGCACAGGCACTGATCTACGGTGCAGGCGGTCTGCTTTGTGATGCTGGCAACGCCGTCCGGGACAATGGTTTCCATGATGGCGCAGGAATGTGGCGGAGAATATATGACGGCGTCGAAGGGAGTTACCCTGACAATGGTATTGTCGATCTTGACGATGCCATTGCTATTTGCTTTACTGAGAATGTGATTTTGTTACTTCGGATTTACATGGTAATGAATGAATCAAAAATAATAGAAAGAAGGATGCAGGTATGTGCACAGCAGCAACTTATCAGACAAAAGATTTTTATTTCGGACGTACACTGGATTATGAATTTTCCTATGGAGATGAGATCGTGCTAATGCCGCGGAAGTTTCCAATCTCTTTCCGGTATATGGGAAAAAGAGAGACACATTACGCGATTTTAGGTATTGCACATGTAGCAGGCGGCTATCCGCTTTACTACGATGCGATCAATGAAAAGGGCGTAGGCATGGCAGGTCTGAATTTTGTCGGAAATGCGGTATATCAGGAAGTGGAAGAAGGCAGGGAAAATGTGGCACAGTATGAATTTCTGCCATGGATTCTGTCACAGTGTGACAGCGTGCAGGCGGTGCGCAGCCTGCTTTCGAAAATGAATCTGGTCGGAACGCCGTTTTCGGAGCAGCTTCCGAGCGCGCAGCTCCACTGGCTGATCGCAGATGCAAACGAAGCGGTTACGGTGGAATGTACGGCGGATGGCCTGCATATCTATGACAATCCTGCAGGGGTACTGACCAATAACCCGCCGTTCCCGCAGCAGATGTTCTTACTGAATCAATATATGGGGCTTTCACCGCGTCAACCGGAAAATACCTTCTCGGGTGAGCTTGCGCTTACGCCGTACAGCCGTGGCATGGGCGCGATCGGGCTTCCGGGCGATCTGTCCTCTACTTCCCGTTTTGCAAAGGTGGCATTTACAAAGCTGCATGCAATTTCAGGCGATAGCGAAGAGGAAAGCGTCAGCCAGTTCTTCCATATTCTTGGCAGCGTCGATCAGCAGAGAGGCTGCTGCGAAGTCGCAGAAGGAAAATACGAGATCACGATCTATACAAGCTGCTGCAATGCAACAAAAGGCATCTACTATTACACTACCTACGATAACCATCAGATCTCCGCGGTAGATATGCACAAGGAAGATCTGGATACAGACAGCCTGTATCGTTACCCGGTGCTTACCAAAGGACAGATCTGCCGGCAAAACTAATGACTATTCAGCGCCATGCAAACGGTAAAATTTCGGTAAACAAATAGGAAAAGGGCTTCTCTTACAGAAAATGATATGCTATCGTGTAAGAGAAGCTTTTTTATGTAATAGGAAACTTCGTTCCTATTACATAAAAAACGCTCCAAGTTTACAAAAAGGAGAAATAAGATGGGGAAAAAACAAGAGATCAGTACAGAACAGGACTTTGATGTGTTTAAAATCCTGTATACATCAAGTTGCAGGGAAGCGGGTATTGGGCTGCAAAACAAGGCAGCAGCATTGCATGCACTTATACAGAAATTATCAGAAAATCCGGATGATGATAAAATAAAAGATCTGTTTTTTCAGACACTGGCAGATCTGGAGCTGCTTTGCACAAATTTTCATGATTATAGCAATTATGAAGTGGCAGAAGAATACGAAGAACTGCTGAACCGCTATGCAGCACTGGATGCATTATACAGGCAGCAGGAGCAGTTTGAAGATGCATTTTCAGATTACAAAGACCGGACTGGCATTACATTTATAATGAACAGCGTGGATGCAGTGAGTCAGGCATGCGACGGAACATGTAAAGAGGAACCTGATGGAACGGAAAACGCAGGACAGGGTACAGAGGTGGAACAGCTTTCCGCGCTCTTTCGTAATATCCTTGGCATGGAGGACTGCAACAGCAGCCTTTTAGAAGTGCATCTGCGCAGCTTCCTTGCACAGATCGATGCAGACGAAATGCTGTCTGTCCTGAAGCCGTTTCTGGTATGGCAGCTGATGATCCGCAGACAGGAAGCACTCGCGGAAAAACAGGAGCTGTCTGTGACACTCGGAGAACTTCTGGCATATGAGACTTATCCGGCCCGGGCGGAGCAGAAAAAGGTGCGTAAGCAGCTGAAGGCATATACAAAATTATTCCGGAAGATCTGCAAGTATTATAAGAAGGATGAAAAAGCAGATAAGGCATTTAGCAGATATGCGCTCGTTCAGACAACAAATCTGGCTGTATTTGCGGCAGAGGAGCAGTTTGACAAGCTTGATAAGATCTGTCCGCCGTTTTTAAGCCTTGTACTGGATATGGATCTGTCCTGTCTGGATTCGGAAGCTCCGGAGGAATGGCAGGCAGAGGAGCTGTTTGACGTCAAAGAAGAGGATGCAGACCGCTATGCGGAATATGAACCGGAAGAAAACATGGAATACACTTATGAAATGTGGGCGGTAGAGGAAAAGACAGAAGCATATCTGTCAGAGCATCCTGCGCTGCTTGATACATTCAGAGAGGTATTTTATCTGGACATGGATAAGAGCAGAAATGTGGCAGAGCAGATCTTTGTGGCGATCTGTCCGGCACCGGATGGCAGCCATACATGGCTGACAGACTGCGTCAAGGCACAGATCTTTGATACGGTGACAGAGCAGCTGGATCAGATAACAGAGAAGGAAGTGCTGCAGATTTGCCTGAAGCTGTAAATATGACATTTTAATGAGAAACAGATTTTAGCAAAAGAGGACAGGATCAAAACCTGTCCTCATAATCTTTTATGCGGATACGGTTCTTTCCGTCCGTAACCGTAAATTGATTGGAAAAGTAAACATCGTTTCCATCGGAGGAACCGATCTCATTGGAATCCTTCCAGAAATCCGTTACAATGGCAAATGCAACACTTGCGCCAAGGCTCACAGCCACTAATAAATAAAGTATCATTTCTTTCGTCCCTCCCTTTTCCCGACAAGTGTTTTGATCGTTTCTGCACGGGTCAGCGCCTGGCTCTTTCTCACACTTCTGTAATTTTTCAGCCCCGCGGTAAAGGCGGCGGAGATCAGTACCAAAGGAACCCACATGGCAGATAAGATACTATCGCTGCTTTGGAACAGGACAGGATCAAAGACAAGCTGCAGAATATGGTAAGCCGGTACGGAAACAAGCAGTGTGATCAGGGAAAACCACAATGCAATTTTATTTTTATCGGATGGAACTCCGCCTACTACCTTACCGGTCTGCCCGTTTACCAGGATCGTATAGGAATCACCTTCATAGGTAAATACCATAAACCAGACAGGCAGAAGTGCATAGGCTTCTTTTTCAAAAGAACAGGTAGGATTACTTTTCAGTGTCTGACATTCCTTTGCCATGAGATCATCATACAGAAGTTTGTTAAAACGATCCCTGGCACGTCTTCTCGCTATATTGCGCAGGGTGTAATCACTGTCATCCTGCAGGTCTGCGTAGAAGCCGGAAAGATAGCCTGCCTGAAAATCGATCAGATCGGAAGTGTAAAACGGTTCCAGCTTTTCCGTGATCTCATTTGGTATTTTTTTGGAAGCGTCTACCGGTATTTCCTGAAAAGAAGCAACCGCTTCCCGGTAGAAATCATAAGTAACAGACGATTTTTCTCCTTTGCTGTTTTTTTCTTCAAATTTTGCGCGGATGATCTGCCTGTCTTTATAGAGCATGTCATACAGATAATACGGGACATAAATGCCGCGCAGAAGCTCAGCTTTAAAATACTTCAATTCCTTCGGGATAAAATGTCCTTTGAAAAATTTCTCGCGGATACTGGCGACCGCATATTCCTTGGTAATTTTAAAAGGAATGATGTAATCAGGCTTCCGTGTCTTGGCGATCCGTTCAAATACGATCGTGGGCTGCCCGCAGTACGGACAGTAGCTGGCAACCTCGGTCTGATTCAGGTAAAGCTCACCGCTGCAGCTTGAGCAGTGATAGAGCGACATATCCATTGTCCCCTTTTCCGGCGTAAAAACAGCCCGCCCGATTGCGCCATCGGGATTCTTCCCGGCGGACATTGCCTGCATTTTTTCGTATTCTTTTTCTTCTTCCGTATCTTCCACATCAAACATACTGGAGCAATATTCACAGACCATACGCCGGATGTCTGCATCGTATTTTAAGGCGCCTCCGCAAAACTTGCACTTTGTTATCATAAGAATTCCTCACTTTTGTTATTGTATCCGCCTATCCGGCGGAAAACCTCACAGCATGTGTATGATTTCAGTATAGCAAATATGCCAGATCACCGCAATTTATATCATTGGAAATCGCAGGCTTTTTACGAAAATTTTATGGGGATCGGTCTGACAAACCGGTTAAGAACCGGTAAAGGAAAAAAGATGCCATAGGCACGGAACAGATCACTGGGGCGTGAAAATTGCCGTGCCTGTGCACTTTCACAGAATTTCATAACTTGTAGTTATGGAAAAGATAGAAAACCGCTATATGCCATAACATTGACAATAAAAAAACAGAGTGCTAGGCTAGCTCGTATAAAAATTGATATAGAAAGAAGGGAATCGCCAGAGGGCGAAAAGTATGAATGGATTAGTAATTGTTTTGATCGGTATTGTGGCACTTGCAGCCGGGTATCTTTTGTATGGACGCTGGCTTGCAAAGAAGTGGGGCATTGACCCGGATGCGAAAACACCGGCTTATACGCATGAGGATGGACAGGATTATGTACCGTCTTCCAAGTTTACGGTATTTTCCCATCAGTTTTCTTCCATCGCGGGAGCAGGACCTGTAACGGGCCCGATCTTAGCATCCGTATTCGGATGGGTTCCGGTGCTTCTGTGGCTTGTGATCGGCGGACTGTTCTTCGGTGCTGTACAGGATTTCGGTGCGTTATACGCTTCTGTCAAGAACGAAGGCAAGTCAATGGGTATGATCATTGAAAAATACATCGGAAAAACAGGTAGAAAACTGTTTATGTTATTCTGCTGGTTATTTACCTTACTTGTAATTGCAGCCTTTACCGATATGGTAGCAGGTACCTTTGTAGCAAAGGGTGTTGCGGATATGGCAGCGGATACTGCTTATGCAAATGCAGCAGCAGCTTCCATTTCCATGCTGTTCATTGTAGTGGCTGTGATCTTCGGTCTGATCCAGAAAAAGGTCGGAACGATGAAAGAATGGGTTCGTGCAGTTGTTGCGATCGCACTTTTGGTTGTGATGTTTGCGGTTGGTATGCATCTTCCGATCTATGCCACAAAATCCGCATGGATCTATATTGTTATGGCTTACCTGTTTTTAGCATCCGTTATGCCGATGTGGCTCCTGATGCAGCCAAGAGATTATATGACGACATTTATGCTGCTTGGTATGATCGCCGGTGCGGTATTAGGTGTACTTGTTGCACATCCGAGCATGCAGCTGAATGCATTTAATGGATTTAACGTCGGTGGAAACTATCTGTTCCCGACCTTATTTGTCACGATCGCCTGTGGCGCGGTTTCCGGATTCCACTCTCTGGTATCCTCCGGTACTTCCTCAAAGACGATCAGCAATGAAAAGGATATGCCGATGGTAGGATATGGTGCCATGGTAGTAGAATCTCTGCTCGGTATCATTTCACTCGTTGTTGTCGGTGCAGTTGCTGTCAACGGAACAAAGCCGGACGGTACACCGTTTGCGATCTTCTCAAGCGGTGTTGCGGGATTTTTGGAAAAGATGGGGCTTCCGGTACAGCTGGCAACCGTATTTATGACAATGTGTGTTTCCGCACTTGCCCTGACATCACTTGACTCCGTAGCAAGAATCGGACGTATGTCCTTCCAGGAGCTGTTTTACGGTGATACAACAGATCCTGCCAAAATGCCGGGCTGGCAGAAGCTTCTGACCAACAAATATTTTGCGACAGTCATTACCTTATTCTTTGGCTATCTGCTGACACTTGGCGGTTATAACAATGTATGGCCTCTGTTTGGTTCTGCAAACCAGCTTTTGGCTGCACTCGTGCTGATCGCACTTGCCGTCTTCTTAAAGACAACGGGCAGAACAGGCTGGACATTATATATCCCGATGTTCACGATGCTGGCAGTTACCTTTACCGCACTTGTCCAGAAGACGATCGCACTGATCAAAAACATGGCAGCAGGACAGGCAACCTTCCTGGTAGACGGTCTGCAGTTCATCGTTGCGATCCTTCTGATGGTACTTGGTGTCATGGTTGCACTGAGCTGTCTGAAGAAATTATTTACAGTGAAAAAAGAAGCGTAAATTTCCTCTTGCATTTTTGAAAAAATAGGACTATAACAGTGGTGGAACAAGAGAAACGAAACGCCATCTTGTATATGACATTCCGCAAACATCCCTATGTTCTCAATTTGTATGGATGGAGGAAAAGACAAATGAATACTTTTAAAGTGCAAAAAAGAGACATGGAAACAAAGGCAAAAAAGCTGAGAAGAGAAGGTTATGTAACAGGTAATCTTTTCGGGAAAGAAATCGAAGGCTCTGTTCTTTTAAAGATTGAAAGAAAAGAAGCCGAGAGAATGCAGCGTGAGTGCATGAAGGGCAGTCAGGTCATGCTGGATCTGGATGGTCAGAGCTATGATGTACTGATCAAGGAAATGGATTATGACCCTGCAAAGAACATGCTGATGGAGATCGATTTTCAGGCACTTGTCAGCAATGAAAAGGTACATTCCGTAGCAGAGATCATTCTGCACAACAAGGAGAAAGTCATCGGCGGTATTGTAGAGGAGCTTTTAACAGAAGTTGCTTACAAAGCACTTCCAAAGGATCTGGTTGAAAAGGTTGAGATCGACTGCAGCGAGCTCCATGTAGGAGATACCTTAAAGGTTTCTGATCTTGCGATTGCAAAGAATGGAAATATTGATATCACCACACATCTGGATACACCTGTTCTGAACGTCATTGTGGCACGTTCCGCAGAAGATGACGAAGACGCAGCAGAGGAAGATGCAGCAGAAGAGGCAAAATAAAGAACTTCTTATGATAGAAGGAAAGTATGAGAGTGAGGATGTCCGGTACAGATATCCTCACTTTTATAGTGTTATGTATCAAGTGTGTCAGTCATGGTTTTTCTGCATATAATGATATAGGTGGCAAAGGATGTCATACGGATAGTTCGCATATCGTTTTTTGACATCTGCTCCTGACATGATAGGAAGAACTGGAAAATAAAATAAATTACACAAAACCTATTGACATAGTAGGAAAAAGAGGATATAATCCAAAACAAGTTAAGCAAAGGAGGCGCAGACAATGAAAAATACAGTCAGTTATACAAGTTCATACATGTGTTGTTGCTGCATGACATGCCGGGTTTTGGATTGGCCGGGCGCTTTGATTGATGCGCCTTGTGATACGATTTAAAGTATGAAGCCAACAGCCCGGAGAAAAGCCTCCGGGCTGTCTTATGATAAAAATGCTCCGCAAGGAGGCGCACTCGTGTGATAGTTTTGTACTAAATCGCAGTAAATATTGCTTACAAAGAAGAAGAGGAGAAAAAATATGAAAAATTGGAAGAAGCTTTTATCACTTGGACTCGCAGTTGCGCTCAGCGCAGGTATTTTAACAGGCTGCGGAAGCAAAGAAGAAACAGCAGCAGATGCATCTGCAACAGAAGCAACAGATGCGGCAGACAGTACTGCAGACGCTGCAAAGGGAAATGAAGTATACCGTACACTCGATGAGATCAAGGAAAGCGGTACGATCAATATCGGTGTATTCTCAGACAAAAACCCATTTGGTTATGTAGACGAAAACGGTGAATATCAGGGCTACGATATATACTTCGCAAACAGGATCGGTGAAGATCTTGGCGTAAAAGTAAATTTTGTATCTACAGAAGCTGCTAACAGAATCGAATATCTGCAGACCGGTAAGGTAGATATCATCCTGGCAAACTTCACAGTCACAGATGAAAGAAAAGAAGAAGTTGACTTCGCGCTTCCTTATATGAATGTAGCACTTGGTGTTGTTTCCAGAAATGACAACGTGATCGAAAGTCTTGATAACTGGAATCCGGATGATTCCATCATCGTTATCTCCGGTACAACAGCAGAAACGTATCTGATCGAAAATTATCCGGATATTCCGCTGCAGAAGTTCGATTCTTATGCGACTGCAAAAGAAGCATTTGAAAACGGAACATCTGTTGCATGGGCTAACGACAATACAGAAGTTATCGCATTTTCTCTGCAGAATGACGGTTATACAGTAGGTATCCCGTCTCTCGGAAGTGCAGATACGATCGCTCCTGCAGTGACAAAGGGTAACACAACACTGCTTGACTGGATCAACGAAGAGATCAAGAGCCTTGGCGAAGAGAACTTCTTCCATGCTGACTACGAAGCAACTCTGACAGATACTTACGGATCTGAATATGAAGAAAGCTTAGTCGTAGAAGGCGGCGTAACAGATGCAGAATAACAATAACTTTACGACAGAAAAGAAATGATGTAGAATAAACTCCGGCAGATGCATTAGGGCATTTGCCGGAGATTTTATTGAAAGGAGAACGCGTTTCATGAATTGGGAGTTTATCGGTAAATACTTACCGTTGTATGAACGGGCGGCGGTATTGACCGTGAAAATAGGACTCATTGGAATCGCTTTCGCTATTTTGGTGGGGCTGCTCTGCGCAGCAATTCAATATTATAAAGTACCGGTCGCAAGACAGATTGTGGCAGTCTATGTGGAGATCAGCAGAAATACACCGCTTCTGGTACAGTTATTCTTTATTTATTATGGTTTTCCGAAGATCGGGATCAGACTGACACCCGATGTATGCGGTGTGATCGGTCTGGCATTTCTGGGTGGCAGCTATATGGCAGAGGCTTTCCGGAGCGGGCTGGAATCGATCGAACCGATCCAGAAGGAGTCGGCGATCAGCCTTGGCATGAACCATCGACAGACGTTTCAATATGTGATCCTGCCACAGGCAATTTCCATCAGCGTGCCTGCATTTGTGGCAAATGTGATCTTTTTACTGAAAGAAACGAGCGTGTTCAGTGCGATCAGCCTGATGGATCTGATGTTTACCGCAAAGGATCTGATCGGTCTTTATTACAAAACAACGGAGAGTTTGTTTTTACTGGTAGTCTTTTATCTGATCATTCTGCTTCCGGTATCGATTCTCGGTACTCTGTTAGAGAGGAGGTTGCGTTATGCCGGATTTGGGGATTGATGTATTATTTAAAGGCACCAATATGCTGCGTCTTCTGGGAGGCCTCTGGGTGGCTGCAAGGATCAGTCTGATCTCGATCGTGATCAGCATGCCACTCGGTATTCTGGTCGGTGCATTCATGACGATGAAAAATAAGATAGTCAGAGCAATCTGCCGTATTTATCTGGAGATCATCCGTATCATGCCACAGCTTGTACTGCTGTTTATCGTTTACTTCGGTACAACAAGAGCAATGGGCTGGAACCTGTCCGGTGAAGCTGCTTCCGTGATCGTATTTACCCTCTGGGGTACTGCGGAAATGGCAGATCTGGTGCGAGGTGCCCTGATCAGTATTCCGAAGCACCAGTATGAAAGTGCGGAGGCACTTGGGCTCACAAAGGTACAGACTTACATCTACATTATCATACCGCAGACAGTACGGCGACTGATCCCGCTTTCCATCAACCTCATCACCCGTATGATCAAGACAACTTCGCTTGTTCTGATGATCGGTGTTGTAGAGATGCTGAAGGTGGCACAGCAGATCATAGAGGCGAATCGAATGACGAGCCCGAATGCTGCGTTTGGCGTATTTTTAGTTGTATTTTTATTATATTTCCTCGTGTGCTGGCCAATCAGCATGCTGGCAAAATATCTGGAAAAGAAATGGAGATAAATCATGGCAGATACACTTTTAAAGGTAGAAAATCTGGTAAAAGAATATGACGGACAGCGCATTCTGGATGGCATTGATCTGACACTTGCACAGGGCGAGGTTGTCGTTGTGGTTGGCCCGAGTGGCTGCGGAAAAAGTACACTGCTCCGCTGTATCAATGCATTAGAGCCCGTGCAGGACGGTTCGATCAGCCTGCATGGCAAGGATATCCGCAAGGGTAGCAAAAATATTACCGAAATGCGGCAGAAGATCGGAATGGTATTCCAGAGCTACGAGCTGTTTCCACATCTGACCGTGCTTGACAATATCACGCTTTCCCCTGTCAAGGTGCAGAAGCGGAAAAAGGATGAGGTAAAAGCAGAAGCTATGGAGCTTTTGCAGAGAGTCGGTCTGGCAGATAAGGCAGCCAGCTATCCGAGACAGCTTTCCGGCGGTCAGAAACAGCGTGTGGCGATCGTCCGTGCGCTCTGCATGCATCCGGAAATCCTCTTATTTGATGAGGTTACAGCAGCACTTGACCCGGAAATGGTGCGGGAAGTACTCGATGTTATGCTTGATCTGGCAAAGCAGGGCAAGACGATGATCATTGTCACTCATGAAATGCAGTTTGCAAAAGCAGTTGCAGATCGTGTCATTTTCATGGACCAGGGACAGATCGTGGAAGAGGCAAAGCCGGAGGAATTCTTCGAGCATCCGACGACAGAACGCGCAAAGCAGTTTTTGAATGTATTTACATTTGAACATGTAGAGAAGTAGGATGGGAAGAAAAAGATAGAAGCTTACTTGGGCAGCATGTAGAACTGTATTTTCTGTACAAAAATAAGTGACAAAAAAATAGATAGAAGAAAGATTGTGATACGAATGATCAGTGAAAAAGAACGAATTAAAATCCAGACGTCAGAGACGTTCCTGCTCAGCAGCCTGCTGGCACTTTCAGGCGGCTTTCAGGATGCATATACTTACAATGTGAGAGATAAAGTATTCTCGAATGCGCAGACCGGAAACGTTGTATTGATGAGCCAGCATCTGATGCAGGGCGAGTGGCAGCGGGCGCTGCATTATTTATTCCCGGTCCTTGCGTTTGCTTTGGGCGTTCTGGTGGCAGAACAGATCGGCCATAAATATAAAGGTGCCAAGAGGATCCACTGGCGGCAGATCATAGTCGCGCTGGAAATCGTGCTTTTGTTTGCAGTCGGCTTTATTCCGCAGGAATACAATATGCTCGCAACAATGCTTGTTTCCTTTACCTGTGCGATGCAGGTACAGACCTTCCGTAAGGTAAACGGCTATGGCTATGCCAGCACAATGTGTATCGGTAACCTGCGAAGTGGAACGGAAAGTCTTTCTGTGTTCTTCCGGGAAAGAGAGCACAGCGCACTTCGGAAAGCACTTCACTATTATGGGATCATTTTCATCTTTGCGATCGGTGCGGGACTGGGCGGCGTGCTGTCTTTGCGGATTGGTGTACAGGCAATCTGGGGTTCCTGCATTCTGCTTGTGATCGTATGCGCAATGATGATCCGGGAACATAGGTGATTGTAGTATGGCAGGGATTGCACCGTATAGCGCGGTGCAATCCCTGTTGTTTTTATGTTATGGCGGCAAGACGCGCCCTAAAAAGACGAAAAAATGAAGTGGAAATGCCGTGAACAGATGGTATAATGAAACAGGAAAGCACAGAAGAAAATTCGGTGTATATGGGAAGTGCTATGGAAAATAAAGGAATTATGTATGTGCTGGCATCAAAGCCTTATCATGAGGTAAAAGAGCCGGGCTATCGGACGGTCATGATCGGGCAGGATCTGCCGGAAGAATATGAAGAAAAGAAAGATGACAGCGGCAGACCGGAGACTGGTAGATCAGATCGTAAGAAAAAAGAAAATTGCGACTGCAACAAGTTTACAGCAGAATATATCGGGATCTGCAGCTCTGACAGATATTTTGTGGATGCAGGCAGGCTTCTTTCCGTGAAAAAAATGCAGAAGCTGCTTGAGCAGACTCCGGTCATTCTGGGAGATTGCCTGACCGGGCAATCAGAAAAAATGGTGCAGAAAAACAGAAAAGCAGAGAGTATCGATGAACCGGAAAAAGAAGAAATTCCGTGTCTCATGATAAAAAAAGAAGCTCTGGAAGATTTCTGCCGGTGGTATCAAGAAAACTGCGGTCAAAATCCTGCATGGCATACAAATATGATTGCAGAAATAAAAGCATGGTTATCCGACAAACAGATTTCCTATGCATATTTCCATACGGAGAAAATCGACACAAACCGCCTCCCTGCGATGTATGAACTGGTGAAAGATCTGACGGAAGATCTTGTGAAAAAATATCAGCAGGGTAACTTTTTATATTTACCACCGATTGACCGGACAGTAGGAAAAAATGGCAGGATGCCTGTCTGGATCTGCTGGTGGCAGGGGATTTCCGAAGCACCGGAGCTCGTGCAGAAATGCATTGCCCGTATGGAAAAAATGTTCGGAGATAAAGCAGACATACGGATCATTACATTTAATAATTACCGGCAGTACATAGCATTTTCAGAAACGGTAGCAGAGAAATTCAATAAAGGCTGCATTTCCATGACACACTTGTCTGATATTCTGCGTGCGCAGCTTCTCTGCCGCTATGGAGGACTGTGGATAGATGCTACCTATTATATATGGGATGACAGATTTATCGATGCGCTCTGCCAGTTTCCTTTCTTTACGCAGAAGCAGGGCGGCGAACTGAATGAGCTGGATATAGTTTCGGGAAGATGGGCAAATAATTTCATGAAGGGACCTGCAGGATTCCCACTGTTTGGCTTTATGGTGGAGGCGTTTGAGCTCTTTTGGGGCAAATATGATGAGGTGCTCAATTACTTCCTGTTTGATTACATTATTGCGGTTTGTTATGAACAACTGCCGGAGATCAGAATGATCATGGGTGCCTGTCCGGTAAACAACCGGTTTTCACAGGTGCTGGCAGACTGGGGAAATGAAGCCTGCGATCCGCACAAGCTGGAGCTTCTGACGGCGGATACATGGCTCTTCAAACTGACATATAAGAAACAGTTTTCCATGCAGACAAGCGACGGACAAAGGACATATTATGCGGCGCTGTTGGAAGAAGAATAAGTGCTTTATTGTAGCAAAGTGTGTAGAAAATAAAAATAAAAAAATAAAAAAAGGTGTTAAGTATTATTGGGAAGACCCGATATATATATTGAGTAAAACAAATACTTAAAACCATTGAAAGGGAAATGGATGGAGCGTACGGCCGGAAAGGACTTTTTCAATCAAATGACCGTCATGGATGACGGCATTTAAATTCAAGGAGGAATATATTATGGTAGTACAACACAATCTTACAGCGATGAACTCAAGCAGAATGCTTAACATCACAACAAGCGCTCAGGCAAAATCTACAGAGAAGTTATCTTCAGGTTACAAGATCAACCGTGCAGCAGATGATGCAGCAGGTCTTGCTATTTCCGAGAAGATGAGACGTCAGATCAGAGGTCTTACACAGGCCAGCTCAAATGCACAGGACGGTATCTCATGTGTACAGACAGCAGAAGGTGCACTTACAGAAGTACACGATATGCTGCAGCGTATGAACGAACTGGCAGTGAAAGCAGCCAACGGTACACAGACATCTGCAGACCGTGGATACATCAATCAGGAAGTGCAGGCTCTTGTATCTGAAATCGACCGTGTAGCTTCTACAACTACATTCAATGAGAAAAAATTGTTAGACGGTTCCTTCAAAAAGGTAGGTCTTCAGGTTGGAGCAGAGGCTAAACAGCTGATTACACTTGACATCAGCGCTATGAGTGCTAAGGGACTTGGTCTTACGACTACGGCTACAGCAGCTACAAATGTTACTGTTGGTGGAACAGATGGAGCAAATGCGCAGAAAGCAATTACAATGATTAAGGCTGCGCTTGCAAAAGTATCTAGTCAGAGAGCAGATCTTGGTGCTGTTCAGAACAGATTAGAGCACACAATCAAGAATCTTGATAACGTTGTTGAGAACACAACAAGTGCTGAATCTTCTATCCGTGATACAGATATGGCTACTGAGATGGTTAAGTACTCTAACAACAACATCCTTGCTCAGGCAGGACAGTCTATGTTAGCACAGGCTAACCAGTCAAATCAGGGCGTATTATCATTACTGGGCTAATCGGCTAAGTAAATCGCAAATGACTACCGAAAGGAACCGGCATAAGCCGGTTCCTTTTTTGTAGCGAGGAAGAAAATCAAGCATTGCCACATATTTGCGTAGCAAATGTGCGGCCAAATAATCTGCGAAGCAGATTATAGTTTACCGCGCAGATGGTTTATGCAGTGAAATTCATAAGTGCGAAGCACGACTGACAACGAAGTCGGCAGGAATTTCGAGTATGAAAGAGGAAGAAATACGAAAATACGAAAAAGACTGCAAAAAAGCAAAAATAAGTATAAAGTAATTTCAAAATCTACCGATATCTATTATAGAACATAACCGGATAGGAAAGGAATCCACCGGAAAAATATAACAATTAAGGAAAATGAAATATTAGCGGAATGGATTCCGAAGTCAGGGAGGAAAAAATATGGTAGTACAACACAATCTTACAGCAATGAATTCAAGCAGAATGCTTAACATCACAACTGATTCTCAGGCAAAGTCCACAGAGAAATTATCTTCAGGTTATAAGATCAACCGTGCGGCAGATGATGCAGCGGGCCTTGCAATCAGTGAAAAGATGAGACGTCAGATCAGAGGTCTTACGCAAGCTAGTTCAAATGCACAGGATGGTATCTCGTGTGTACAGACAGCAGAAGGTGCACTGGCAGAAGTGCATGATATGCTCCAGCGTATGACAGAGCTTGCAGTAAAGGCAGCCAATGGTACGCAGACATCCGCAGATCGTGGATATATCAATCAGGAAGTGCAGGCGCTTGTATCTGAGATTGATCGTGTTGCATCTACAACTACATTTAATGAACAGATGCTGTTAGATGGCAGCTTTAAAAAGGTAGGTATTCAGGTTGGAGCAGAGGCAAATCAGCTGATTACGCTGAACATTAATGCTATGAGTGCTAAGGGACTTGGTCTTACAAATGGAGCTGCAGCAGCTACAAATATTACTGTTGGTGGAACAAATGGTACGAGTGCGCAGAAAGCAATTACAATGATTAAGGCTGCACTTGCAAAAGTATCCAGTCAGAGAGCGGATCTTGGTGCTGTTCAGAACAGATTAGAGCATACGATCAAGAATCTTGATAACGTTGTTGAAAATACAACAAGTGCTGAATCTTCTATCCGTGATACAGATATGGCTACAGAAATGGTAAGATATTCTAATAACAACATCCTTGCACAGGCAGGTCAGTCTATGCTGGCTCAGGCAAATCAGGCAAATCAGGGTGTATTATCCTTACTGGGCTAATAAGAAAAGAAGTTTTATGAAGATATGAAAAGTAAATTGAGTACCGGCTGTTTACAGCCGGTGCTTTTTTGCGCTAAAATATAATCATTCGGAGTATACAAGCGGCTTTGTCCGCAGCATAAGAGAAAAAAACTCACGTATGGCAACTGACAGGAGATGGGAGGCATGATAAGAATATGAAAACAGTATTATTTCTTGTTTGGAAAAGCTTTGGGAATGAATTTATCATAGAAGAACTGGAAAAAAGGGGCTTTGAGATCGATTTTTTTGATTTTCCGAAGGATACAGAAAATACACGGAACAGTATGGATCTGACAGAAGCGATTGCAAGACGTGTTTTGCAGACAAGACCGGATTTTGTGTTTTCCTTTAACTACTATCCTGTGGCAGCGATAGCCTGTAAGGCCTGCAGGACGAAATATGTATCATGGGTATATGACAGTCCTTACATTCTTTTATATTCACAAACTATATTGTATGATACCAACAGGGTTTTCCTGTTTGACAGCCATGAGGTTGAAAAGCTGAGAGGACTTGGTGCAGAGCATGTATATTATATGCCGATGGGATCTGCAGTAGAATATTATGACACGCTGGAACCAACACCGGAGATGCATCAGATGTATGATAGTGATGTTACCTTTATCGGGTCCATGTACAGTGAGCAGCGCCAGTATTTGTATCATCATCTGGAAAATGTGGATGAATATACAAAAGGGTATCTGGATGGCATCATGCAGGTACAAAAAAGTCTGTATGGAATTGATGTACTGGAGGAGGCTTTGACACCGGATATTATCGGCAGAATGCAGAAGGTCTGCCCGGTACAGGCAAACGGAGATGGCATGGAGACAGTTGCATGGTCATTTGCCAATTATTTTCTGGCACGTAAAGTTACCCAGATGGAACGGCGAGAGCTGTTGGAAGCATTGTCGGAAAGATTTCAGGTAAAGTTGTTTACGCCGGAAAAAACACCGTTTCTGCCCAAAGTAGATAACATGGGACGGATCGATTATTACGAACGAGCACCATATGCCATGAAATGTGCGAAGATCAATCTGAATATCTCCCTCCGCAGCATCCATACGGGTATTCCGCTCAGAGCACTTGATATTATGGGATGTGGCGGTTTTCTGATCACGAACTACCAGTCTGATTTTAATGAATATTTTGTGCCGGATGAGGATTATGTATTCTATGATGGAAAAGAAGATCTTCTCAATCTGGTGGCATATTATTTGGAACACGAGGATGAACGGGAAAAAATTGCTGAAAATGGATATCGCAAGGTAAAAGAACTGCTTTCTTACGGTGGTCAGGTAGATAAAATATTGGGTATGATTTAATTATTGAAAATGAGACATAAAAAAGAGAAAACAGGGATACAAAATAACCTGTTTTCTCTTTTTTAAATTTATTTCTGTGATTCCTTTAAGAATTTGATCCGTTCCTGCGCCAGATCATATGCGCCACATTTTTCGTAAAAAAGCAGGGCATATTCAGGCTGCCCGATCATTTCGTAAACGGCGCCCAGATGATAATAGGCGCGAAAAGAATTGGTGCCGAGTGTAAAGAATTTTTCTGTCTGCGTGGCCTTGATGAACTGCAATGCAGCTTTCATGTAGTGCTCATTTCTGATATAGACAGTGCCTATGACCATAAGAAAATCTGCGAGAAAATCAAAATAGGAATAGACTTGTTCTAAAAAGAGCTGTGCATCTTCACCACGATCCATGTTTAAAAGAGAATATCCGTAGTGTACAATCATTAACTGTACAAATTCTGATTCGGGAGATAAATCGAAATTCAATCCCTTTTCGAAATATCTGCAGGCATTTTCGTAGTCTCCCATAATATAATAGCTTTGGCCTATCTGAAAATAGGTGTATGAGTCCGGATAGTCATGTTCGGATGCTAAAAGAATATCCAAATTACGTTTGGCTTTCAGATCCATTTCTTCTTTGCTGCTGAAGTAGCCATCGTGATCCACATATAATGGAATATCAAAAGAACAAAATGCTGTAAGTGTTTCATCAATGGGGAGAACCTGCTCGTGAATTGGCCTTTTGTACATATAAAATTTTTTGTTGAAAAGACGTTCCACGTGGTCAACAGTAATACTGCCGACTGTATCAGGGGATGTTCTGATCAGGCAGCCTACCCCTGTAGCGTTTTCATCTATTAATTTATAGATTGCTTCCATATCTACAGATGTTACATATTCATCGGTATCTAATACCAGGATCCAGTCATTTGTGGCCTTGGAAACAGAAAAATTTCTTGCAGCGGCAAAATCGGAAATCCAGTCAAAATGATAAACATGTTCTGTATATTTGCGGGCAACTTCAATGCTGTTATCTGTTGAACCGGTATCAACTACAATAATTTCCAGAGGAAGGTCTTTTACAGCAGCAAGACAGCGATCTAATTTATCGGATTCGTTTTTAGTGATCATACATAATGAAATTGGAATCATAGGCGTTTCTCCATTCTCCTTATTCTGTAAATCTGTGGAATAGCTATGTGATATCATTTTGAGTAGTGATTGGTAAATTGGCAAGCCTTTCCTGAGACATTGGGAAATTTCCGGCTTTCAGATAAAATTTCCGCGCTTCCTCATATTGCCCATATGCTTCATAAATACAGCCAATATTATGATAAGCCCGATAGGAATTTGTGCCTTCATCGAAATGACGCTGACAGGAAGTTGCCTTTAGAAATTCCATCAAAGCTTTATCGTTCTGCCTTGCCTGTAAATAAATATTACCCATTAAAAATAGGAAATCTGCAATCGTGCAGAAGCTGTCATATACATTTTCCAAAGAAAGCGCCTTTTCAATCCTGTTCGTATAGAGCATACAATATCCGTAGGAAATGATCATTCTTTGTACATATTCCAGATTTTCATCGACATCCAGATAGAAGCCCTGATCATAATAGGAATAGGCACTCTCGTAGTCGCCCTTCAACATGAAGCTCTCTCCAAGCTGATAGTATAAATAAGGATCATCAGGATTCTTCTGCAGATCTGTCAATAGTAAATTGATATTTCTTTGCGCTTTCGCAGCCAGGTCATCATCAGAGCCGCTGTATCCCGTGTGCGTAACGGTAAGCGGTATTTCAAAACCATAAAGCTGGCTGCCATCCCGGGAGGTAACCTGTTCGTGGATATTGCCTGTGTAATAATAGAGCCGTCTGTCAAATAACCGTTCTACATGATCATAAGAATGGATTAATTTGTGGTCTTTATCATAGCAGATATTATCACGATATAATTGCCCAATTGCATACGGATATTCCTCTATCAATTTTTGAATTGCTGTAAAGTCCAGTTTTTCCACAAATTCATCACAGTCTATTATAAGAACCCAATCGTGACTGGCATGCGCTATAGAAAAATTTCTCGCTTTTGAAAAATCATTACACCAGGGAAAATCAAGGAGTTTATCTGCATATTTTTGTGCTGATTCTTTGGTTCTGTCTGTAGAGCCGGTATCTACAACAATAATTTCAAATGGATGCTTGCTTAAACATTGCAGACATTTTTCAATATTCTCTTCTTCGTTTTTTGCAATGATGCATACAGAAATAGGAATCATAATTATTTGACCTCATACTTTTATAATTCTCTCCAGCTAGCAAGGTTATAATAAAATTCTAAATTATTATTTAACAGAGCAGCCAGATAACTGAAAGCACTGTTGGAAATGAGCAACCCTTTACACATACTGAGAAGCTGCATGTCGATGTAATTTGCACCATTTGTATTTCCACGGACTGATACGACCTCTTTTGCCAAAGATAACCCCAATACATCAGCGTGATCTTCACACCATTCAGGATCATCTGAAAAAACAAATAAAGTAGATTCCGGATAGGATGCAAGTATTTCTGAAAGGGCGGAATGATAAAAAACAGGATCAATACCAATTCCTAAATTTAAATAGTCCCCTCGTCTGATATGAACACCGACAGATAGCGTAGACTTTATTCGAGAGGCATATTTCAGATTTTTATCGTCTAAAATAGGTGGAAAAGCAAGCTCCTCTAAAAACAGATCACGATAGGCATTGATCCAGTTTTTGTTGATCCAATACCCAAAATAATAAACAATTTCATCGTTCCATTTTAAGATGTCTGGGTGATATTCATTACAGGGAATGGACCAGACCTTTCCTGAAAATGGATTGTCTGTTTTGTAATTTTGCGCTTCTGCAATCATGGAAACATGAAAACCAAGATTGGCAAGATTATCGGCCATTCCAATTCCGTTTTTACGGTTTTCTACTAAGGCATTCCATGCATCAGCACCGAGTTGTTCGCTCAACAAATTGGGTTTCAGACCAAAAACCTTTTCCAGTTCATAACCATTATGCTGGTGCTTGAAAAAGAAAAAAGAATCATCTAAAAACCATTCTTCCGGATGCCCTGTAGTCAGTTGCCCGTAACGGTAAAAAATATATTGAAAAACCTGATTGGCGAGACCGCCGTTAAAATATTGAATACGCATAGAAGTCCTTTCAGTAACGAATTATTTTGTGGATAAGAGAATGTCCATTCCTATAATATTTCGGATGAAATGTTATGAAATATGAGATGCTATTTCATTTAGAAATGTTTTAAAACTTACTTCATTAAATTCTATATCAACTGTTGATAACAGTGACAGAACATCCTTATTCTCATCTAAATTTATATAGGAATTATGTTGCCACTCTGGTAATAGCTGCTTAATTGTATCCTGCATCATCTGAAAGAAGTCGAGACCAAGATATAGATGACCAGAGACTGCAAAATAAAGTGTTTCATAATAAAAGGTAAACAGAAAATAGTAATCAATTTCGCTTTGAAAACACTGGTAAATTTGTCGTTTGTTACGCATTATGTTGAACAAAAAAAGCTGAACTCTTGGGTGATCATAGAGTTTACCTTTCTGTCTCACATAGGATTGCATTGTACTTTCTTTATGAATGTGGCAGTAATACCATGGCTTATCAAAAATATAAATTTTTTGTGCAGTAAATAAAAGTGGATATACAAAGGAAGGTTCTTCATATGCAACTCCTTCCATAAAAGAGGATTGATTATTCAATAAAAACGATCTTTTATAGAATTTTACTTGACTTCCATAATTTAAAATGCGGGAATTCAGAAATTGTTTTCTTTCTATGATACTATTTATTTCATAATAACCATTGCCTTTTGAATTACGATGAATGCATGATTTCTCCTCACGTTCTTCAGCATCTAAGGTGCAGTCGGTGGTCGGATATTGGATGATATCAGTATCATATTTTAGGGCGAGCGAATATAGGGTGCTGTAAAAATCAGGATGAATCCAGTCGTCTGCATCCAGAAATGCAACGTATTCTCCTGATGCATAGGATAAACCGACATTTCGTGCACCACCTTGCCTGATATTTTGCTCCAGATTGACAACAATAACCGAGTCTGGAAATTTGTTTTCAAATTGTAATAAAATATCTAAAGTGTGATCAGTGGAGGCATCATTGACAAGTATGATTTCCAATGTTTCCATGCCAATAGTCTGACTGAAAATACTGTGTAAACATCTTGGGATATATGCCTGTGCATTATAGCAGGGAATAATTACAGATATTTTTTTCATAAAACACCCTTTCCAAGAGCAGAAAGTCTTTCTTTGGCATACAGAAAATTGCCGCATGCTTCATAGTTTTTGACCGCTTCAGAAATATTTCCCAAACATTCCAGAATGACTCCTTTATTATAAAGTGCCTTATAGCTGTTGACGCCTTCTACAATAGATGTTTTATATTTCGTGGCTTTCTCAAATTCAGCAATCGCCTCTGAAAACATGGCATTGTTCATATAAATAAGCCCCATCAGAAATACAAAATCTGCATTGATGGCAAACGCATCATAGATCCCGGTAAAGGAAAGTGCCTTTTGATATTGCTTTAGAGCAAGCAGACTGTAGCCATAGGATTGCACCATGGTCTGTACATATTCCAGTCTGGGATCTAAATCAAATGTTAATCCACTTTCAAAGTAATGAATGGCAGTTTGATGCTCTCCGAGGGCTGCGTAAGCCTGTCCGAGCTGGTAAGCCAGATAAGGATCTTCGTGAGCTGCAAAAGCAGTCTCCAATAGAGAAATATTGCGCTTGCATTTTTTTCGCAGTGTTTCCATTGTTTCATAACCCATATGATCAAAAAAAAGAGGAAGATCCACGTAACAAATTTCCTGAAGGGCAGTATCGCTGCTATCAGTGAAACGGTTGCATGGAGTTAACTGTTCATGGATGATTCCTTCATAGTGATAATAGTTTCGGTTATAAATCCGCCCCATACGGGAGGTGGCAAAGGCAATTTCTCCCTGCAGCGGATAAGCATCTTTTCGAAGTATTGTTCCAATCTTATCAACATTTTCCTTCTTTTCTAAAAAATCGTGTAATACGACAGAATCACAGGAGGTTAAGATCTCATCAGCGTCCACCATCCAGATCCAATCAGTCTGTGCCTGTATAGCACAAAAATTGCGTGCCATGGAAAAATCATTACACCATTCGAAGTGACATAATGTATCATTGGAAGTAAGCAGCTTTTCTAAAATAGAAAGTGTATTGTCTGTAGAACCGGTATCTGCAGCAACAATATGGACAGGTAATGCGCGTAGCGCCTGTATACATTTGCCGATATACTGTTCTTCGTTTTTACAGATGATACATGCACTGATCTGCATAGTAAGACCTCTTTTTTCTTAATGATAGAAATAATAATTATATAGTACCATATTTGCATGAAAAAGGGGAATTTTTTGGATGCAATTTGCTAACCTCTTCATTGTAGAATGAGTTAGCACATGCTATACTGTTGTTATGAAGAGACTTAGTATTATTGTACCATGTTATAATGTGGAAAAGTACATAGGCAGATGCTTGATGTCGTTGACAGAACAGACACTTTCCAGAAGCGCATACGAGATCATTCTGGTGGATGATGCATCGACAGATACAACATGGCAGCATATTACTGCATGGGAGGCGAAATATCCGGAGCTGATACTGGCAGTGCATTGCGATGAGAACGGAAAGATGGGTAGGGCAAGGAATATCGGTTTGTCGTATGCAACCGGTGAATATGTTGGATTTGCAGACAGTGATGACTGGGTTGAACCGGAAATGTTTGAAGCACTTCTGTCAGAAGCAGAAACAAACGGACAGGATGTTGTGATCTGCAGGCATCTCCGGGATCGGGGAAATGATTTTCAGAAGCTGGATGATAAGGGCAGTGGAAAAATTGACAGGGTTATTATAGATACAAAGGATGTCAGAAGTCGTTTTATTGTGGAAAGTCCCATGCATTTTAATGTATGGGATAAGATTATCCGAAAAGAAATATTGGATCATAATTGCATCAGGTTCCCGGAGCAGGTAGCATATGAGGACATTTATTTTGGGGCATTACTGCATTTATATGTGAGAAAAGTGGCATACGTAGATGCAATTTACTACCATTATTATATTAATCCTGCTTCTACAGTGTTGAAAAAAGAAGCTGCTTATCACGGAGATATTATAACTGTAAATGAAATGCTGGTGGAGACATTAAAGGAAAGAGGTTTTTGGGAAACGTATCAAAAATCATTAGAGATAGATCTGTTATTTATATGGTATCTGGCAACAGTTAAAATTATATGTCTTCGCTTTGAAAAACCACCATATGAAATGTTCTGCAGACTAAAAAGGTCGATTTTGTTTTATATACCGGAATGTTTGAAAAATCCGTATATACCGGTTTATATGAAAGAATTCTATCAGCTTCTGCTGAAACTGTTGGAGATTGAGGTGACGCCGCCAGTACTTGATCAGGTTGCCGAACAATATAAACAATATGTGCAAACGTATGAGGGATAAAGGGGGATGTATGAGCGTAACAGAAGAAATGCTGCTGACGATAAGGCAAATACAGGAATCATTAAAAAGCGATATGACAGATATCATGCAAGGGGAAAATGCTAATTCATTTGAAGCATATTGGGAAATACTAAAGCAGTTGCAACAGATTTTACAAAAATCAGGGCATGTGATCCGAAATGCAGAAAAGCGGGAACAGAGAATCGCAATGTTGTATCATCAAATACAATCGGAAGATGATTTATATGCATATTACGAGGCATTTCGTCTGTATCTGGATGATGTGTACGAGAAGGCACTGTTAACTGGAAACAGATATGCGATTATCCGGAGAGAAGATACGGTTCCGGGAATTGGTTCTCATATTATAACAAATATAGGCCAGATAGAGGCTGCATGGCAGGCAGGCATGATTCCGGTAATAGATACAGTCAGTGTGGATAATTGTTTCCGAAATATGAGCATGGAATATAATACAAATGCATGGGAGTTGTTTTTTGAACAACCACTTGGTGTTGGAATTATGGATATTCCGAATGACGCGGAGGTTATGGTTCTTGATGGTATTCCGGTGGATAAGCCATATTATGATATGGATTTCTTTACAAATCCCTATATATTGGATAGATGGAGACGCCGGGCCAATCAATATCTCAGACCATCAGATCAGTTGAAGGATGCGCTGGATATTGCTGTGGCGGAGACAAATCAGAGAATGGCTGAAAAAGTACTTGGTGTATTATGTCGTGGTACGGATTATGTATCTTTAAGACCTTATAACCATCCTGTACAGCCTTCTGTTTCAGAAATGCTGCAGAAAGCAGGTGAGATGCTGCGCTGCTACAAGTTGGAACACATTTATCTGGTGACGGAGGACGAAGGGATCAGACGGGCATTTGAAGAGTGTTTTGGAGACAGGGTATTCACAACACAAAAACAGTATTATGCGTCTGTTCAGAAAAAGCTTTTAACGGAAATAAATCAAGAAACGAAAATAGACTGCTATTATAAAAATATGGAATATCTGGCAGCATTATTGCTTCTTGGAAAATGTGATTGTTTTCTGGGGAGTAGAACGAGTGGAACTGTGGCAGCTCTCATTATGGGGCAAAAAGAGCAAATATTTGAAACGTGGAATTATGGCAGATATCATGTTGATGATCGTTGGCAGATTTGGTAAAAACAGCTATATAAAATCAGATTTACGGCCGATATAAATAATAACAGCAAAGAACCCAGAAAGAAGAGGGAATTACAATGGAAGAACAGAAAAAACAGCAATTAGAAGCACTTGAACTTGGCAGCGAATACATTGCAAAACTGATTCCGGCGATGAAGGAGATCATACCGGAGCTCAGAGGGGCAGAGATGCCGGATACAGAAGACTATCTGAATCAGCAGCTTGACGGACTGAACTATGTGATCGATATTATCAATATTACAATTCCATTCCTGAATGAAAAGGAAGAAGTGTTAAATAAGGATGCAATGGAAGAAAAGGTACAGAATCTGAACCGGGCACTTGGAAATAACAGTCATGCAATGATCGCGAATGCGTTTGAAGCGGATATTTTGCCAATGCTCGATATTTACAGACAGATCGCACTGGTTGTACTGGAGCAAAACAAGGAGGAATAAAAAAGTAAATTGCTGATTGGAAGTTTAATGGATTCCATGCATATTTCGGAAGCAGAAGCAAGGAAATATCTAAAACTCGAATCACAGGCCGGACTCTAATTATTTTCTATGATCTGACCGATATATTTAATAAGTGCGAACGGAATCGCGAAAAAGGAAACAGGAGTCCCTGCACGAAGTGCAGGGACTTTCTTATGGTATAGTTCAATGATAGTTTGTATGAAAAGCAAATTTTGTGGGGTTGTGGTTTGAGGTATAAGTCGTAGGAAAGAGGAATTCTATGAAAAAAGTCATTACATATGGTACTTTTGATCTGTTTCATCAGGGACATTACAATCTGTTAAAACGGGCAAAGGAACTGGGCGATTATTTAATTGTAGGTGTTACAACGGAGCATTTTGATGAATCACGTGGGAAAGTGAATGTAGTGGATTCAGTTTTGGAGCGTGTTGAAAATGTGCGAAAAACAGGATTTGCGGATGAGATTATTTTGGAAGATCATATAGGTCAGAAAATCGAAGATATACAGAAATATCAGATAGATATTTTTACGGTGGGTTCTGACTGGATTGGGACATTTGATTATCTTCGTAAGTTTTGCCAGGTGATTTATCTGGAAAGAACTCCTGATATTTCCTCAACATTAATTCGTAAGAGCCGATTCCAAATCGTGGATGTTGGGATTATCGGAACGGGACGGATAGCTCCAAGATTTGTATCCGAGGCAAGATATGTTAGTGGTATTAATATTAGCTGCGCATATAATCCGGTGCCAGAGAGTGGCAAGGCGTTTCAAAGAAAATGCGACATAGAGTGTGAAACAAAGAATTTAGATGCATTTCTGGAGCGTATAGAAGCCGTCTATATCGCATCACCAAATGAAACACATTATGACTATGCAAAAAAAGCATTGCAATGTGGGAAACATGTATTATGTGAAAAACCTGTAGCATTTACTCGAAGACAGACAGAAGAGTTGTATGAGTTGGCAGAAAAGAAAGATAAGGTCCTATTAGAAGGTATCAAAACAGCCTATTGCCCTGGATTTCAGCATCTGATCGACGTGGCATTAAGTGGAAGTATTGGTGAGATTCGCGACGTAGAGGCCTGTTTTACCAGACTGGCAGATGAAGCTGCAAGGGAACGGACAGATGCAAAGTATGGCGGAAGCTTTCTGGAATTTGGATATTATTCTTTACTGCCGATTATAAAATTATTTGGTGTTTCGTATGATTCCTTCCAAATAGACAGTATAACAGGAAAAGATGGAATCGATCTGTATACCAAAGTACAGATTCGTTACCCGGACAGTATGGCAACGGCAAAGATGGGAGTGGGGGTAAAGAGCGAAGGGGAGCTTGTTATAGCAGGAACTGATGGTTATATATTAGCGCAGTCTCCATGGTGGTTAACAAGACATTTTGAAGTGCGCCGAGAAAATCCTACGGATATTAAAATATATGAACCGGCTTTTCAAGGAGATGGTCTTCGATATGAAATCAGTGAATTTGTGGCACAAATTAATAAAAATGCGAAGAGTGGATATAAACTTACAAGAGAAGAAGCAATTGCTATGGCTGTTATTACAGAATCTTTCATGAAACGGAGAATGGAACAGAATGAAAACGGGAATACAGATTGAACTGTTAAACGCAAAAAAAGTACTGTCATATACAGAATTTCCCAAAGTGGAAATAAAATATGATGCAGATGCTTTTAAAAGTTTTGAGCCGGATGAACCATTTAATGGAAGAGTAACAGGGGTAAGTATTAGTATGGAAGAACTTAATTGGAATACATTACAGTCATGTATACAATTTTTGAAGCAATGTAAAGGAACTTACCTTGTGGTTTCAACGATGGATACAGAAGAAATAACAGATGACTTTAGACAGCTGCTTGTCTGTTGCTGTGCTAAGGTGGCTGAGTGTGGCATTTTTATTCTAGTTGAAAATGGCTGTAAAAAACAGTCGGAGGATTTTTACTGTAACACTGCATTTTCAGGAGCTGAAGGATTACGAGAACTGTTAGATGATGTGAAAAAAGAACTGCCCGAAGCAAATATTGGAATCTGTTTTAATACGGGAATTGCTAATCTGACAGGCAGAAATATGAGAGCATTGATGGAAGATATGGGCAACCTGATCAGGCTAATTCATGTTAATGATAATGATGGGATGCATGATCTGAGACAGCTCCCATATTCTTTCACAACGGGGAGAGGTAAAAAATCAACAGATTGGATGAGGTTTGTAGGACAACTGGTCAGACAAAACTATGATTCATATCTTGTATTTGATACAGAAGGACTCTTTGCATGTGCCCCTGAGCCTTTACATCCGGTTTTCTGTCAATTATTATATGGGATTTACCAAGAATGGGAAAGCAGATTCTGTTTTGAAAAAAAACTACAGAAAGAAAAGCAGGGATTGATATTGTTTGGGGCTGGTCAGATGGCAGGACACTATATTCAGAGATGGGGGGGAAAATATCCACCGGTCTGTCTTACTGATAATAATAAGGCCTTATGGGGCAGAAAGGTATATGGGTATGATATAATTGCCCCTGTGGAATTATTAGAGGAACCGTATTGTAATTTCAGAGTAGTGATTTGCAATCAATATTACACACAGATACGTAGACAACTGGAAGAAATGGGCATTGCATATGATTGCTATTACGATGAATATGATTTTTGATCGAAAAAGAAGAGGATACAGATGGAAATAGGAGTACAGACAAAAGGAATTTATCCGGAACGAAATGCAAAGCAGGCACTCCAGATGATTAGAAATGCCGGATTTACGAATATTGATTTTAATATTGATGCTTTCTTACTTAATACAGATGTCTATGCGGGCAGAATAAATTCTTTTTTTGACCAAGATATAGAAGAACTGAAAAGATATTTTCATCCAATGAAGGAGTGCATGAAGCAATACGGAATTTGCGCGTCACAAATGCATGCACCATATCCGGTCATGATTCAGGGAAGGGAAGAACAAAACCGGTTTATGATGGAACAAGTAATTCCAAAGAGTCTAGCCATTGCATCGTACTTGGAAATTGAATGGGTGGTTGTGCACCCAATTAAATTGCAATATAATGCGGGAATTCAAAAAGAGCGGGAGGAAAATATGAAATTCTTTCAGACTCTGATTCCTTTATTGGAAAAGTATCATGTTAAAATTTGCCTTGAAAATTTATATGAAAGTGTAGGACAACGCATTGCGGAGGGAGTCTGCGCGAATCCTGCAGATGCGATAGCGTACATTGATAAGTTAAATGAACTGGCTGGGAAGCAACTCTTTGGGCTTTGCCTTGATAGTGGACATTTGCAATTGACACACCAGGATTCATACAGATATATACAACTATTGGGGAATAGAATCAAACTGTTACATCTTCATGAAAATGATGGAATTGCAGACCAGCATCAGATGCCATATTCTTTTGGAAACGGTAAAAGGATGGGACAAAACTGGAAACAATTTATAATGGCATTGAAGGAGATTGAATTTGACGGAACACTCAGCTTTGAGACATATCCTTGCATGAACAGTTTTCCGGACACTATGGCAGACAAGGTTCTGAAAACAATATATGAGATTGGTGAATACTGGAAAACGCAGATCATAGGTAAGTAGAAAGAGATAAAATATGAAAAAAAAGATACTTCGGATAGGCATGATAGGAACAGGGCGGATTGCTGCAAGATTTGTTGATGAAATAAAATATGTGGAGCAGAAATATCAGATTGGACTTCAATTCGTGTATAATCCGCACCCACAAAGTGCGGCATATTTTGCTGATCAGCATAATATCAGGTATGCAACTGATGATTTGGCTACATTTATCGATGGGGTGGATGCTGTATATATTGCTACACCGCATGAAACCCATGGTAATTATATCAGAAAAATGCTGGAAAATGGTAAGCATGTTTTATGCGAAAAACCAATGACACTATTTGAGACAGAAGCGAGGGAACTTTTTGCACTGGCAAAAGAAAGACAACTGGTTCTCATGGAAGCCGTCAAGACAGCATATTGTCCCGGGTTTGTGGCGCTGCAGGAATTGTTAAATCAAGGTGTAATAGGGTGTATACATGATGTAGAGGCCTGCTTTACAAAGATTGGATCGGCGGCCGGCAGGGAAATATGGGGAGATTATGCAGGAAGTTTTTTGGAACTGGGGAGTTATTGTATGCTTCCTGTTGCCCGTTTGCTTGGAACGGATGCTAAGGCAACACACATATGGTCGCTTCAAAGCGTGACAGGCTGCGACTCTTACACAAAAGTGATATTTGAAAATAAAATACAGTGCGCAACAGTAAAGACTGGACTGGGAGTGAAATCAGATGGTGAGCTGATGATTGCGGGAGAAAAAGGATATATACATATTCCGTCTCCATGGTGGATGCCAAAGAAGATAGTGGTTAGACATGAAGACCCGAGCCGGGTGGAACTATATGAATATCCATTTGAAGGTGGAGGCTTGCGATATGAAATTGCTGCTTTTGCAAACAAAATAAAGGGCATGGAAATGTGTTCTAATGTAAAGCAGGAAGAAAATGAGGGTGAAGGGAAAGAAACAGCTTTTCTGTCTGAAGAAGAATCTATCTGGATGGCGGCACAGATGGAATGGTTTCTGCAGCAAAAAAAAGAGATGATAATTAGTGATCAGTGGGGGGAAAAAATAAAAAAACCTGCTATATGGGCACATAGAGGATGCAGTGCAAGGTATCCTGAAAATACACTCCTTTCATTTGAAAAAGCAGCGCAGATTAATGGAATCAAAGGGATCGAGCTGGATGTACAGATGACGAAAGATGATCAACTGGTGGTAATCCATGATGAAAGACTTGACAGGACAACAACAGGGACGGGGTATGTAAAAGACTATACATTTGCACAGATCCGGGCATTGGCTATTACGCCTTCCGGACAAGGAAGACCATATGAGAGTACAGGTCATTTGCATGTGCCTGCACTTGCTGAGGTTTTTGCTCTTTTAAAACCATATTGTGAAAAAAATGGTTTACTGATAAACATTGAATTAAAAAACAGTAGAATTGCATATAAGGGGATGGAAAAAAAAGTAATTGCAATGGCAGAAAATTATGGAATCAGTAATTATATTGTATATTCATCCTTTTGTCATGCTTCCATGGGTCTGGTGAAGAAATTAGATAAAAATGCAAAAACCGGATTATTGTCAACGAATATTCTGGATGCAATCGAGAATCAAGAGCAGTATCATGCGGATGCATTACATCCATGTAATGTAGGAATGGCAATTAACCGGGAAACGGTACAATATTTGAAAGAGCGCAATATACCGGTTCGTGTCTGGAACGGTCAGGAACCATTATTTGGTCAGGTAAGACCTTTGGGAAAATGTGATCTGGAAAGATATACATTGCTTGGTGCGACAGACTTATTTACAAATGTACCTGAAAATTATCTGGAATGAGGAATGTTATAGAAGAGGTGTAAAATAGTATGATTCGAAAGACAACAAAAGAACAATTGCTCTCAATACTGCAAATGATGCTCAAGCTTCATCATACAAAAGAGATGGAGAATGGAAAGGCACAAAGAAAGCTTTTGACACAGTGTCAGGAATCAGCTATAACTATTGGAACTATTTTAGAGGAGAAGGTAGAAGAAGCTGTAAAAATAGTACCATTACTGGAAATGTACTGCGAAGAAGTGTATGTGCTGGCAGAAAGTGCAGGAACAGGCGAAAAGATTGATTTGGAATATGCTGATGGGATGCTATATGATGTCATAAATGCAATTGAGGAATTACAGGAAGTGTATCAGATTGTTTTTATGCCATATAAAGCTGCCATGTGGGATGCCTTGGAAAGCATTTATTTGGCGGCAAAGGATGATGTCGGCTGCGAAGCACTTGTAGTGCCAGTTCCTTATTACAGCTTTGACCAAAAAAAGAAAGAATGGATTCCTCATTATGAAGGAGAATTGTTCCCGCCAAATATTCCGGTTACATCCTATCAGAAATATAACTTGCAGGAGGAAAGACCGGACGTTATATATGTGCATAATCCATATGATGATTCTAATTATGTGACAAGTGTACATCCGTCTTTCTATTCTGCAGAATTGAAAAAGTATACAAAAAAGCTTATATATGTACCCTATTATGTGACGACGGGCGAAATTTCGCCGGAACATACTATCCTTCCGGTATATTTTCATATGGATTATGCAATTGTTCAGGGTGAACGTTTTAAAAGGGGATTTAAGGGATTACCATATGAAGACAAAATAATACCGCTGGGATCGCCCAAACTTGACCGCATCATTCGTATGTGTAAAAGTGGCGAGGTCAAAATGCCAAAAGAATGGGAAAAAATTGTAAAGGGCAGGCGAACACTGATGCTGAATACCAGTATCAGCTGTCTGCTTGATGAGGGCAGTATTATGCTGGATAAGCTGATGTGGCTTTTCAAAAAGATAAAACAGTACCCGGGACTGGCATTGATCTGGCGCCCACATCCGCTGCTCCGGTCTACAATAGAATCCATGCGCCCTCAGCTTCTGATGCAGTATGAAGAATTGATTGCATATTTTCAGGAGAATGGAGTTGGAGTATTTGATACTACACCGGATATTACTTCTACTGTGGCATTGTCGGATGGGTACATTGGGGAACTCAGTACATCGGTTGTGAATTTATTTGGCGCGGCGGGAAAGCCTATGCTGATTTTAGATGATTATATAACAGAGGATATAACGCCTGAGGAACGATTGAGATTCCCAATTCAGGATTTATGTGAGAAAGATGGTGTGATTTATGCACTTTCGCAGCGATACAATGGATTGTTCCGGATACGAAAAGACCTGAGACAAATCGAACTGATAGCAAAAATTTCTGATCAGCAGAAGTGGCAGATGGGTGGTTACTCGTTTGCAGAACATGGTGGGGAAGTGTTTCTCTCTCCATATATGATGAACAATTTCTATTATTTGGACGATAAAAAAAATATAAATGCTATTCTGTCTCAAAATAGTGAGGAAACGTTTTTTTGCTATAGGTCATATGTGTATCAGAACCGGATTTTTTATCTGCCGGCGCAAAATGGACAGATCATAGTATATGATTGCTGTTCTGGACTGGTGCAATATTGTGCTGATGCGATTAGTGCATACAAGAAGACGGTAATTGAAAACTGGGGAGATATCTGGGAGGAAACATGGGATTGCGCAGCAATTGATAATATACTGTATATTACTGCAAATTACAGCAAGAAGATTCTCTGCCTTGATATGGATACATTGCAGTATGAAATAGTGTCAGGTCCTGAGGAAAATGATACATATACAGGAATTGTTTCGGATGGAGACATACTGTATCTTGCTGGCGGATTTAGTGGGAATGTGTATAAATGGAAACCGAAAACTGGAGAGTTGTATTATAAGGTGTTATTGCCACAGCAAATACATGCGTGGAGATTTCATAATGGCAGGGCATTGGTACACAGAGCTCTTGTGAAAGCAGGCGACTTTGTGGTAACAATACCGGGGACGTGTGATGGAATGGTATGCATATACAAAGAAACCGGAACAGCCCGCTGTATTGCAGAGAATTTCTGGGAAAATGCAGAAAAAGCGGCTAATCAATATCAACCTCAATATATGTATACAGCTACATTTGGGAAAAAATGGGAAGATTCTTGGGTTATAGTACAGCGTGGCAGTGACTGGATGGTGGCGATAATCGATCCGGCAACGGGTGATTATGAAACAGTTACGCCGGAACTGACCGGACAAGCGTTAGAACAACTTATAACAGGAGAGAATGGATTTGAAAAACCATATGAAAAATGGACATATATGTATCAGGAAAGTGCATTCTTCCCGGTTGATAGGTTCTTTAGACTGATGGAAGGAAACAGAGAAACAATTGATGAAATTGCAAAGCAGCAGATTCGTGTTCTCTCAGATATAGCAGAAAACCTGGATGGAACATGTGGAGAGAAAACGCATGCATTCGTGATGGAGAGTTTAAGAAAAGAAAGCAAGGGATAATAGAATATTCATAATACTAATGAAGGTGAGTATTTTGTCCGATATATAAGTATATTGGTGCAAAAGGAATTGCTTCGTAATAGTATATAAAAATGACTTTGCACGGGTAGATGTAAAGTCATTTTTGCTTTACAATCATGTGGAAAATTCTACGAGAAGAGGTATTTATGAAAAATTCAAATAGAAAAGGATATCAAATAGATGATGCAGAATTGCAGAAAATCCAGGAAATTCAGAAAGAGTTAATAGCAGAGGTGGACAGAATTTGTAAGAAGTGCGGGATTCATTATAATATGGTGGGGGGAACGATGCTTGGAGCAATCAGGCATGGTGATTATATTCCGTGGGATGATGATGCAGATATAGGTTTCTTGAGAAGAGAATATGAAAAGTTTAGAAAAGCATGTAAAACAGAATTAGATACAGACAGATTCTATATGCAGGATTTGAGAGATACAGAAGGTTATAGATGGGGATATGGAAAATTAAGGAGAAAAAATACAGAGTTTGTACGATTGAATCAGGAATTTATGCCGTATGAACAGGGAATCTCCATAGATTTAATGCCATTTGATAATGTGCCGGATTGTTTGCCGCTGAGAAAAGCTCATTTCATGTTATGCTTTATAATTCGAAAGTTATTATGGTCGGAAGTAGGCGCAAAAAGCGAAGAAAACAGATGGATAAAAATAATTTATAGAATAATGAGTCTTGTACCATTCTCTGTTATTGTTGGTATGTATAATCAATTAATAGAAATTAATCAGCATAAAAAAACGGAATTGGTTCGTATTTTAACGTTTCCAACTCCAAAAGCTGTATATGGATATAAACGTGAATGGTATACGAAATTAAGGAGATATCAGTTTGGAAATATGAAATTGCCTGGGGCGAAAGATTATGATGCCTATTTGAAAGTAAAATATGGTGATTATATGAAAATGCCACCAACAGATAAAAGAAAGGTACATGAAATCTCAAGATTATCATTAGGAAGGGAGATGTGGTAATGTGTACGAAAAAATATAAAATTGGATATACAGATGGCGTATATGATCTTTTTCACGTGGGGCATCTAAATATGATCAATACTGCTAGAAATTATTGTGAGTATTTAATCGTAGGAGTGCATGGCGATGAGGTTGTGAGAGAATATAAAAAGAGAACTCCGATCATTCAGGAAGAAGATCGGAGGAAAATTATTGCGTCTATAAAAGGAGTTGATAAAGCGGTTATCAACCAATTTAGGGACAAGATGAAATTGTGGGAACTATATCACTTTAATGTGATTTTTATCGGAGATGATTGGAAGGGAACAGAAAGATGGAATCACTTTGAAAAAATATTGGGAGAGATAGGCGTAGATGTTATTTACGTCCCTTATACAAAAGGGATTTCAACTACAGAAATTCGACAGAGAATAATGAACGAGGAGAAGTGACCATGGAAGATAGAGAAAAAATAGCGATAACCATGGGAGATCCGGCTGGCGTGGGACCGGAGATCATTGTTAAGGCGCTCAGTCATGTTTCAGTATACCAAAAATGCATACCGGTTGTTGTAGGAGATAAAGAGGCATTGCTGGATGCAATTCGGTTTTGCAATCTTCCGATGGAGTTGAGAGAAATCAAGGATTTTGAAGAAGCGGCGGGAGAATTTGGTACTATTGACTATATTAATTTGGGATATCTTGAACCGAAAAGCTGGGAATATAAGAAAAATAGTGCAATATGCGGAGAAGCATCTTTTCAGTATGTGGTATATGCAATACAACAAGCCATGGACGGTAAAGTAAAAGCTGTAGTTACTGCACCAATTAATAAAGAATCCATTAATATGGCAGGACATAATTATAGCGGACATACAGAAATTTTTGCTGAATATACCGGTACTAGTCAATATGCAATGCTACTTGCCAGTAAAACATTGCATGTGATTCATGTATCTACACATGTATCTTTGCGGGAAGCCTGTGACAGGGTGAAAAAAGACCGAGTCTTACAAGTGATTGAACTTGCAGATCGCGGTATGAAAGAATTGGGATATGAAAATCCTAAAATAGGTGTAGCAGGCCTGAATCCTCATTGTTCTGAAAACGGGTTATTTGGAACAGAAGAAAAGAATGAAATAATACCTGCAATAAATGAAGCAAAGAAGAAGGGAATTCAGGTTGTAGGACCGGAACCACCTGATACAGTTTTTGTAAAATGTCAGGCAGGACAATATGATATTGTGGTTGCTATGTATCATGATCAAGGTCATATTCCGCTCAAGTTAAGTGGCTTCAAATATGATTTATTACATGATAAGTATGATTCAGTCAGTGGAATCAACTGTACTATAGGCTTGCCAATTGTCAGAACCTCTGTTGATCATGGAACAGCTTTTGGAAAAGCAGGTGAAGGCAGAGCTAACGAGGAAAGTATGATGGATGCTATTTTTGCTGGTGTGGAAATGGTTAGAAACAGATATAAAAAGTAGAGGGGTGGGAAATATTGAAAACAAAGCCATTTAAAATCGAAGATTGTGATAAAAATAAGAAAATTATAATATACGGAGCCAGTGTGTATGGAGAATTGGCATATAGAGGATTGAAAGCGGCAGGAATTAGCCCGACGTTTTTTTGTGATCAATCAAATCAAAGAGACATATATTTGGGGATAAAAGTGATATCTCCACAGCAACTGGGAGATTACGTAAACGATAATATTATTATAGCTTCAGCAGATTTCTTTTTTGAGATAAGGGAAAAATTGGAAAGCATAGGGTGTAAGAACCTGTTTGATATGCGCTATTTGTTAAAAGAAAATCTGGACATAGAAAGTTTATCTAATAGGGCACAGGAGATGTATGCTAATAGGCAACATTATATAGATATTGTGAGCCACCAGGATGAAAATAAGATTATATTTAACAGGATTCAGTATGTAATAACAGAAAAATGTACATTGCGATGTAAAGATTGCTCGCATCTGATTCCCTATTACAGAGAACCGGAAAATATTAATATTCAGAAATACAAAAGAGCATTTAACTTGCTGATAGAACAAATAGATTATTTGGCAGAATTAAGGATACTGGGGGGAGAGCCTTTTCTTAGCAAGGATATGGAACAACTGGTGCTGGATTATTATATGAATCCTAAAATAGAACAAATTTCGGTTTATACCAATGGGACAGTAATACCTTCGGATAATGTGATAAAAGCACTAAAAAAGGGGAAGGTAAAAGTCCATATATCTAATTATGTGATTAATGAAGAAAAGATTAAACGGTTAACAGCTATATTGGAAAAGAATAAAATTAGATACTTTGTTCGAAAGTATGATGCATGGCAGGAATCCGGTGGAGTAGACTATAGGGGATATACGGATGAGCAATTAGAACGAAAATTTGGTAACTGTTTTGAACGAAATGGATATACTTTTCTGAAAGGAAGATTGTACAGATGTCCAAGAGTTGCTCACGCAATAAATTTAAAGGCAATTCCGGATTTGAGCGGCGATTATATTGATTTGCAGAATTGGAATAGTGGAGTCGAACAACTTAAAATGCAAATCAATGCTCTTCAAAATAAACAATGGTTGAGGGGATGTAATTATTGTGAGGGACCTGATAATCACACGCAGAGCATACCAGCTGCTTTGCAGTGTCGGAGAAATATTCCATATACGAGATTAGGAGAATAAACGTTATGCAGTATCAATTCAGAAAACCGGTTAAAGATGAAAAAAAAGCCGCAATGGGAGAAATGTACAGGATTGCAAAAGAAAATGCAAATAATGGGGAACATATTATTAATTTTGCAAGTGGTCATCCTGATACAGAAATTCTTCGGGGAGAATTGATTACGAAATATGTTATAGATGCTGTAAACGATAATCAGAGTAGCTTTTTTCAGTATGGAGCCCATATAGGTTATACACCACTTAGAGATGCATTAAAAATATTTGAAAATGGGCATGGTAACAGAGTAAAACAAAACGATGATTTGTTAATAACATATGGAGCAACTGAGGGCATTTCTTTAATGGCGATGTCACTGATTAATCCTGGTGATAGAGTGATTGTTGAGGAACCGAGTTATGTAAATGCCATTAAGTCATTTAGAATGTATGGAGCAAATGTTGTGGGAGTGCCATTACAAAATGATGGTGTAGACTTGGATATTTTGGAAAACGAAATGAGAAAGGGCGCTAAATTCTTTTACATAATTCCAAATTTTAATAATCCGACAGGTATTACAACAAGTCAGAAAAAAAGGAAAAAGATATATGAATTAGCTGTAAAATATGGTGTATTGCTTCTTGAAGACAATGCATATGGAGAATTGAGATATAAGGGCGATAGGTTACCAAGTATCAAGGATTTGGATGAGGAAGGTATTGTGATATATATTTCCACGTTATCAAAGTATGTTGCTCCAGCAATGCGAATCGGCTATATGATTGCGGATGCTAACTTTATTAACCGGAGTGCTATTATTAAGGGTGTAACGACAAATGGAGTAACCAATATTTTGCAATATGCGGCATGGAAAATGTTTGAGGAATTGGATATGGATGCAGAAATAGATAGAATAGCTAAAGTATATGCATCAAAACTATTCGTCATGGAAAATGCCATGAATGAGATGTTTCCAGATGAAGTGAGAAAAAGTTCTCCGGATGGAGGTATGTATATGTGGGTAACTTTGCCAAAGTACATAGATGTAGAAGAATTCTGTAAAAGGAGTGCAACAGAATTATATATACCAATTACACCGGGAAATGGATTTTGTGTTAATGAACCGCAGAAATGTACAAGTATGAGATTTAATTTTGTGAAAGAGAGCCCTCAAGATATTGTAGGGGGAATAGAAAAAGTGGCATCATTGATAAAGCAATACATGTAAAAGGAGAGGCAGTTATGAAGATATCAGATACTATAGATGAATTTCGAGAAATACTAGATGAGATTATGATCAAGGCACTGCATAGGAGAGTAATCCTATATGGATATGAGAGTTATACAGGAAGATTTCTTAAATGGTATGCAGAGTATTATCATGATATAAGGATTGATTATTTGGTATCGACAGATATGAGCAGGGGACGAGCATATGATCAGGAAATCTTTCGACCAAGTTTATTAGAATTTGAGTATCGGGATGTAAAAGATGCATATGTATGGCTGGCTGAGCCACTGACAAATGATACTGAAAAATATCTTGAGAAATATGGATATATAAAGAATGATACATATTTTGATTTTTATACGGCAATTTATGGTAATGATATTATAGCGAAAGATGATGGGAAAGATATTTTTCATAGAAAAAAAGTTGGACGTAGGGATATTCAATTTTTGGAATGGTTGGAATGGAAGTATGACTGTAATTTCGTGACTAGAATAAAGAAAGATGAAATTGCAATAGCAGGAGAACATAATGAAGGGTATGGTGTGACTACACAGAAAGAGATATTTGAGATATTATCAAGGTGCCATTGTATACCTCATAACAAAGATGCCATTTTTGATTATGGGTGTGGAAAAGGTGGAGCCGTGGTATCCTTTTTGGACTATGGATTTGAAATGGTAGGTGGAGTTGAGTATGAACCTCATATATATGAAGTTTTAATGGATAACATGAAAAAACTAAATGTGGATGAAGAGAGTATTGAACTGATATGTAATGATGCTGTAAATCTGAATGCAGAATTAGACAAGTATAATTGGTTTTATTTCTTTTTGCCATTTGATATTCATATTTTTAAGCAATGCATTGTTAATATATGCAAGAGTTATAAAAGAAAGCAAAGAAAAATAAAAATAATAAGTATTTCGCCATATAGTCATAATGTAATTGAGGAAACGGGAGTATTCAGGCTGATTATGGAGTTAACTATTGATATGAGACAAAGAGTGGTACATATTTATGAAACAAGATAGCTTGGTTAGTGTTAGTATTATTGTCCCTATTTTCAGGGTTGAATTGTATTTGAGAGAGTGTATAGAAAGCCTTATAAGTCAAACACTCAAAGATATAGAAATCATTTTGGTAGATGATGGATCTGATGATGGATGTGCGCAAATATGTGATCAATACGCAGAAAGAGACAGTCGGATTAAGGTAGTTCATAAGAAAAATGGTGGACTTGATTCAGCGAGAAAAGCAGGTATAGCTATTGCGTCTGGAAAGTATGTAGGCTATGTAGATGGGGATGATTGGATTGAACCATTTATGTATGAAAGGATGGTAGAACTTGCTGAAAAATATCAAGTTTCTGTTGTTGAAACAGGGATTATCGATTCGTGGGATTCTGTAGAAAGTAAGAGACATTCTTACTTGCAGGAAGGATGCTATAAAGCCGAGATATTTAAAAAACAGATAGAACCATATATCTTATATAGGGGCAGCTTTTTTCAGCACGGTATTTCACCATATTTATGTACTAAAATATTTCTGCGTAAATCGATAAGCAGGTGGCAGAATATTGATGATATATTGAATAAAATTCATGATGATACAATGGTATCAATACCGTGTATAGTGGAAGCAAAATCCATTTATATTTCGCATGAATGTTTTTATCATTACAGAGTTAGGACTGATTCTGGAAAAAGAGCAATAAGACAGGACGAGGTTAAGAACTTTATGGAATGTTATCCTTTGATGTTTGAGAGATTTCAGGGGAGTTTGTTAGGGACGCAAGGAGATCATCAGCTAAATAGTTATTCTATGTATTGGTTATTGATGAAAGCACCCTATGTATTTGTTAATCAGGCGGAAGGACGGTTTGAGGCAATTAGCCAATTGAAAAGGAATTCTAGAATTGTTCTGTATGGGGCAGGTGCTGTAGGAATTCATTGGAAGGAATGCTTTGCAAAAGCAGGAATGAATGTAGTATGCTGGATGGATAAAAATTATGAAACGCTTTCTGCTACAATTGATGTTTGCAATCCTGAAACAATTAGTAATTATGAGTTTGATTACGTGGTAATTGCTATTTTGAGAGAAAGTACAGTAGAAAGTGCAAAAAATGACCTGTTGAGTTGGGGAGTGCCAAAGAAAAAAATTTGTTGGATAGACAAACAATATACTTGTAGCCCGGAGCTTCTATTACAGAAGGCAGTGTATGAAGGAAAAAATGTTTTGAAAGAAATGGATTATGAATGCAAGAAAGAAAAATAAACATGATCAGTATAATTGTTCCCATTTATAATATAGAAGCATATTTGGAAGAATGTATTAAAAGTATTATAAAACAGACGTATAAAGAATTGGAGATCATACTTGTTGATGACGGATCTACAGATGGGTCTTCTGAAATCTGCGATGAATTTGCATCTCAGGATAAAAGGATCAAGGTGATACATAAGCAGAATGAAGGCTTGGTATTGGCTAGAAAAAATGGATTACAGTATGTGAAAGGTGATTATGTATTATTTGTAGATGGTGATGATTGGATAGAATCCAATATGTGTGAAGAACTGATGAAAGTTATGAAGCAAACAGATGCGGATATAGTCCATTCAGGATATTTCAGAGAACTGGTTTTGAATCTACCGCCAGGGTTGTATTATTCCAGAAATTCTTACAGGGCAGATGAATTTATAAGAAAACATATTTTGAATGCAGAACCTGATGAGGAAATTTCTTTCAGTATATGGTCAAAATTATTTCGAACACCTGTTATTAAAAAAAGCTATGGATTAGTACCGGATTGTGTCGATTATGGGGAAGATTTATTGAATCTGATAGCCTGTGCATGTGAAGAAAATGCAATCGCTTCTATTGATAAGGCTTACTATCACTACAGAGTGAGGATGGATTCTATTTCGCATACATTCGAGACAAATAATTTCAAACAAGAAATAGAACTGTACGAATCGATTAAGAAAATCCTAAGACAATACGGAATGGCAGAAAGACTGAATGATGTAACAAAAAAATTCTTTTTGACACAAATGAGAAAAGCAGTTAAAAACAATTGTTCAGATGCATTTTCGGTACAGGTATATAAATTCCCGAAATGCAACCGGTTGATTGGAAAGAGAATTGTATTATATGGAGCAGGAAATGTTGGTGTAGATTATTATTCACAAATTTGCCGAATACCTGATTGCAAAATTGTGTTATGGGTTGATACGCAAAAGAAAAGTCGTAATACATATTGTGAGATTGGCAGTGTGGATGATATAAGTCAGGCAGAATACGATGTTATTGTAATAGCGATAAAGTCACTAGAGACGGGTAAAAAGATCAAGTTAAATCTCATGCAAATGGGAATAAAAGAAGAACGGATACTGTGTGAAGTACCGGAGTATGTATAATGGGAGAAGATATGCGTATTGTAAGATATAAAGGCGGATTGGGAAATCAGATGTTTCAATATGCTTTTATGAGATCTTTAGACAGCGGGATTCATAAAGCTGGAGCCAGCTTGGGTTTCTATAAGGACTTTCCTATGTCAAGACATTTTGAACTGGATAAAGTATTCTATAATGTGCAGTTAAAAGAAGAATCGCGATATGATGAAATATTTAATACAAGATATGCTATATGGAAAAATAAGTCTGAAGCAGATCGTGACCAATTGAATGTGGGCATTTGGTTTGAAGAAAGAGAAGAGGAAGGAAAATACCAGCAGGATGTATATGAACAGGAAGATTGTGTATTTGTGGGATACTGGCAGTCTTACAGGTATTTTGAAACAATAAAGGAGAAAATCAGGTATGAGTTTTCCTTCCCAGAAGAAACTGTTTCTGCCATTAATAGTGCACTAAATTTAGATGCAAATAGCGTTGCAGTTCATATTAGGAGGGGAGATTATTTACAGGCAGAGGATATGTATGGAAATATCTGTACCAATGAATATTATCTTCGAGCGATAGCGTATATGAGAGAAAAAATTGAAAACCCAACTTTCTTTTTTATCTCTGATGATATTGAATGGGTAGCAAAACAAAATCTGGTAAAGGATGGCATTTATATTAGAGCAGATTCATTTAAAAGATACGAGGACTGGTATGATATGGCAATCATGTCATTGGCAGGGCATAATATTATTGCAAATAGTTCTTTCAGCTGGTGGGGGGCATGGTTGAATCAAAATCAGCAGAAAATTGTGATCGCTCCAAAAAAATGGAATAATTTAAGCAATTATACGGATATTTGTCCACCGGACTGGATAAGAATTTAAAAGAATATAAGGAAAGATAAATGAGAATATTAATTTTTGGAACCGGCAAAGTAGCAAGGGATTTGCTGGAAAATAAAAGGATTGATGTTAATTATATAGAAGCATTCACAGAAACTGTATCAACAAAAAGCCAATGGTATGGTAAACGTGTAATTGCGTTTGAAGAAATTCAGAATATTGATGCGTATGATATGTTAATTATCGCTTTGATGCGTCCGGATGATATATATAAAAGATGTCTTGAAAAAAAATTAAATCCGGATAAAATATGTCTTTTATATCCTTTAAATCATAATCAGAACTTTGATGTTGATAAAAATTTAGATTTATTGAACATGATTTTTGATGAAAATACATATGAAATTGTTTGTAATCGATTTGGAATCATCGTGAATGATTGGATTGCGAAGGATGAATTGCAATATATTCAGATGAATACGCATGAAAGCATGAGAGTCGAGGAAAACTTCAGACATTATATTTATAAGGACAAGTATGATAAGGCGGGAGATACGGGAAGCTATTTTTGGCAGGACTTGTGGGCTGCAAAAAAAATTATCAGGGATCATCCGAAACAACATTACGATATTGGGTCAAGAGTTGATGGCTTTATTGCACATTTATTGGCAGCGGATATTGATGTCACATTGATTGATATTCGACCGCTGGATTTAAAATTGGATGGGCTGACATTTGTTTGTGATGATGCTACAGAAATGAAACACATCCCGGATGAAAGTATTGAAAGTATATCTGCGTTATGCTCTTTGGAACATTTTGGCTTGGGAAGATATGGTGATCCGATTAATCCGGATGCCTGTTATCAGTGTTTTGATTCTATTCAGAAAAAAGTGAAAAGTGGCGGTAATATTTACTTGTCAGTGCCAATAGGACTGGAGCATCTGGAGTTTAACGCACAAAGAATATTTTTTGCGCGGACTATAGTGGAATTATTTGATTCCTGCATCTTGAAAGAGTTTTCGTGTGCGAATCGTGTATTTGAAAAAGATGTACCGTTAAATAAGTATAATGAGGATATCAATTATGGGGGCATACGATTTGGTTTATTTTGGTTTGAAAAGAAATAATCCAATATGAAAGTTTAAAAGGGTGTAAATGTGGTGGCATGTATGAAAAAGATAAAATCAAATCCGGACGTTACAATTATTGTAACGGTGCATAATGCAGAAAACTATATAGAGCAATGTATACAAAGTGCTATGCATCAAACTTACGAGAATATAGAAATCATATGTGTGGATGGTGGAAGTAGCGATTCTACGCCAGATATTTTGAAATCCTTACAGTCAATAGATGATAGAATTATTATAGTAAATGATAAAAACACAAGTTATGGACATAAGGTAAATGTAGGGGTTGAAAAAGCCAGAGGACAATATGTATGTATTCTGGAATCAGATGATTCAATAGAAAAGGATATGGTAAAAACACTCTATGAAATAACTAAAGAGAAAAATGTAGATGTTATTTCAGGTGATTATAAAATTCAATTTGAATATCGCGGCAGAAAGATAGGATATATACAACATAAATATCCATCGGGCTTATATGATCGGGTTTGTGATTTGAGAAGTGAAAAAAGATTTTTTTTACACGGTGGTATAACGGGTGTTTTATATAAAAAATCTTTTTTGCAAAATAATAGGATTAAGCTAAATGAGACACCAGGAGCGGCATTTCAGGATCAGAGCTTTTCTTTTTTGGTTGATCTTTTGGCAATGACGCAATATCATATCAAAACGCCGGTTTATAATTACACATATGATAATCCTGGCAGTTCTATGGCGGATGATAAGAAAATAATGGAAATATCCTGGGAATGTAATTATATAGAACAGCAAATGAATAGTCGGGAGATTGAAGAGCAGTATATCTGGGAAAATTATTATAATTATAAATATGCAACTTACATAGCTAAAATGAAATCATTTTCTGTGGCTGGGAAGGCAAAATTCAAAAAACAGTTCATGGAGGAATATAAAAATGATCTGTCTGAGATTAAAAAGAGATCAATATGTATGACGACTCTGACTATAAGAGAATTATCTGAATTTCTTGAAAATCCGGATTGTTTTGATGGTTATCAGCCGGAGGAAAGACCAGTAAAACGAATGATACATATACTCGATGTGCTAGATCAGTATGCAACTGTATTAGTAGGTGTTGGAAGGATAGGCAGTTATTTGATGCAGATTGCAGGTGAGTGTGAAAAAGAATTCAAATGTGTTTGTGATAATTCTAAAAATATACAAAGTACAAAATGGAATGGCTATTATGTGAGATCGTTAGAAGATGCAGCAAAGAAATGCAAGGGCTGTAAGTTTGTTATTTCTGTTGAAAGATTTTTTGATGAGATAAAAGCACAGTTAATGTCATTAGGAATAGAAGAATCAGATATTGTAAGATATTAAATGGATAAATAGCTTATTGAAATACTATGGGAGCAAATATGCTACAAGAACAACTTTCAGAAGGCTTATGGAACTGGTATCCATATGGTTCCGAGGCGGACATTGTTAAAATAGAATCAGAAGAGGAATTAAAAGAATATCGTGCTCAAGGTAAGTGCTTTGACTTTATTTTGATGTCAGGACTACTTGAGAAAAGTGATGCTCCTGTTCAATTGCTACAGGATTGCCGTAGACTGTTAAAAAAACAAGGGCACCTTTTGATTGGGGCAGAAAACAGGTTGGGACTTGCAAAATTTTGTGGCGACAGAGATCCTTATACGAATCGGATAGCAGATGGAATAGAAGGATATCACAATTTTACAATGCGTGATATTCATCTATATGGAGGAAGATGTTATGCAAAGTATGAACTTGCGCAGATGTTAGATAAGTCTGGATTTTATAGTTACCGTTTTTTTTCTGTATTACCGGGGTTACTTATGCCGCAGCAGATATATGACGAGGATTATATGCCAAAAGAGGAACTTGCAATTCGTTTCTCGCCGGTTTATCATACGCCACAAACGGTCTATTTGAATGAAGGGTTGCTCTATACCAGTCTGATCAGGAATGGAATGTTTCATCAGATGGCAAATGCATATCTGATTGATTGTAGTATGGATGGTAAATTTTCCGGAATCAGCCATGTGACAACATCAATGGATCGGGGAGAAGAGAATGCTCAGGCAACAATTATTTATCAAAATGGAACTGTTGTAAAGAAAGCATTGTATCCTAGTGGGAAAAAACAGATAAAGATGCTTTGGGAGAATACAGTAAATCTGGCTCAAAAAGGCATTTCTGTTGTGAAACTTGAAAAGAAAGTAGGCGATACAGAGGTTATAATGCCATATATGAAAATGGAAAGTGCATTAACCTATTTACGGAATCTGATTTTTGAGGATGCAATAGCTTTTACTCGGAAGACGGAGTATTTTTTGGATTTGATTCTGGCTTCTTCCAATGAAGTGAAGGATGCAACAAGAATTCCTTCAGCTTATCAGGAACTTGGAAAGATTTATGAACAAGTGTATCTAGATATGGTTCCGCTGAATGCTTTTTATGAGAACGGAGAATTTATATTCTATGATCAAGAATTTGCTGTGACAAACTATCCTGTTGGCGTAGCACTTATTCGGGCATTAGATATATTATATATGGGTGATAAAAGCATGGAAGCCATTGTACCGGAAAAATATTTTTTAGATAAATATGATCTGAGTGATAAAGTAGTAGTTTTTCGAAATATGGGGGCACAGTTTATTAAAGAGCTGAGGAATGAGGATGCATTAGAAGAATTTAGAAATGCACATTGGGCTAGCCCACAACAGATTTTTGAAAACAAAGAGAGGATACAGTATACGCGAATGGAGTACGAACGTCTTTTTCTACAGCTGGAATCTGATCTGGGTAAAAAGACGTTATACATATTTGGAAGCGGTTTATGGGCTCGTAAATTCGTCGCCGAATTTTCTGATAAATATCAGATCAGAAATATGCTTGATAATCAGAACGAAAAGTGGGGGACAATGGTGGATGGAGTGATGGTTGCCTCACCTGAAATATTAAAGAAGGAAAGCAATGATACATGTAAAGTGATAATCTGTGTGAAGTATGATACATCGATTATTATGCAGCTCAAGAAGTTGGGTATCACCAATATAGGTATATATGATCCGGGCATTGACAGAGATAGAGAATTGGGACGGAAAACAATGCAAGTGCCTTGGACAAATAGTAAAAATAACCAAGAAAAGGAATCAGACACTGACATACAAAAGCGGTATCATGTAGGATATATTGCAGGGGTATTTGATTTGTTCCATAAAGGTCACTTAAATCTTTTGCGACGCGCAAAAGAACAATGTGAGTATTTGTTGGTGGGGATCGTTTCAGATGAACAGGCAATAAAGAATAAAAAGAGAAGCCCTTATGTTTGCGAACAGGATCGGAAAGAAATTGTAGAAGCGTGTAGATATGTGGACAAGGCATTTATTTTGCCGTATGCTGCTTCTGGTACACGTGATGTATATAAAAAGTATCATTTTGACGTGCAGTTTTCTGGGAGTGATTATGAACATGATTCATACTGGCTGGAAGAACAGGCATGGTTACGTGAGCGTGGTGCTGATCTGGTTTTTTTCCCGTATACGCAGAGTGTCAGTTCTACGAAGCTGAAGGAAAAAATGGATGACAACGGGAAACCGGTTCTGAACTAGTCGATTGTTTATGATTATAACAACTCCGAGCCGCTTTATAACGAAGAATACCCTGGAAGCATCATTGATGTCGCCCAGCTCCAACAGACGCTGCTGAATCATGAATGCAATGAAGGCTACACATATTATACAAAGCGTCAGAGGAAAGGGACCGGGTAAGTATAAGTTTGTAGATGAGAAAAGAATTTGAGTGTAGAGTGTCAGGTACCATTGATTTTGCAGGACAGATTGAGAGATGATACAGAATAGAATTGACATTTTATACAAAGAATGTAAAATATACTCATAAGTTACTAACTTATGAGTATATTTTTTAAAACTGTGTCAGGAGGACTTATGTTTCATTATAGGGAAAGTGAACTGGCAAAACTAAATAAACGATATCAGAGCCGGCAATTTGAATGTATTGTTATTTATGGACGCCGACGAGTAGGAAAGACTGCGCTCATTAATGAATTCTGCAAAGATAAAAAAACCATTTTTTTTGCAGCATTAAATGCAACAGAGCGGGAAAACCTGACAGCACTTTCTAAGGCAATTTATGAGTGTGAAAAGAAGGCTGCCTGTGATGCACCGGTTTTTTCTTCATTTGACAGTGCATTAGATGCGATTACAGACATGGCGGAGGAACGTCTGGTATTTGTGATCGATGAGTTTCCGTATCTGGCAAAGGCAGCAGAGTCTATTTCATCACGTTTGCAGCACATGATCGATCATAAATGGCAGCATACTAAGTTATATCTGATCTTATGTGGTTCTTCCATGAGTTTTATGGAGAAGCAGGTACTGGGGTATGAAAGCCCGCTTTATGGGCGCAGGACAGCGCAATTTAAAATAGAACCGCTCAGTTATCGGGAGGTAGAAGCATTTTACCCGGGACTTTCAAAGCAGGAGCAGGCGCTGGTGTATGGTATTACGGGTGGAATTCCGCTTTATATCAATAAGCTGGGCGTGCAGGATGGAATAAAGGAAGCATTACTTGAAAATCTGTTTGATGCCAGCAGTTATCTTTTTGAGGAACCGCAGAACTTATTAAAACAGGAATTAAGGGAGCCTGCTGTATACAACACTATTATTACAACGATCGCATCCGGTGCATCTAAATTAAATGAAATAGCAACAAAGGCAGGGCTGGAAAACGCAGTCTGCAGTAAGTACACGAAGGTGCTTTTGGAACTGGGAATCATAAAGAAAGAAACGCCAATGACAGAAAAGCCGGGGAAAAAGACGATCTACAGACTGGCAGATCATTTCTTTGGCTTCTGGTATCGTTACGTTCCGCATAATATGGGAGCTATTGTATCAGAACGTATGGGAAGTATTTTTGATCAGGTTGTGGCACGGTCTTTATCCGATTATATGGGAACCGTATTTGAAGATATGTGTAAATGTTATATGCTCCGTTATGCGCAAGATCTTCATGTGCCAATTACGGATATTGGACAGTGGTGGGGGACAGCCCCATCGCTTCACAAAGAGGTACAGATTGATATTGTAGCCGGCACAACGGATAAGGGAACCTATTATATCGGCTCCTGTAAATATAAAAAAGAACCAATTGGTGTGGATGAGTTAAAGCTTTTAGAGCATTATGCAGGTGTATTTGGAAAGGGAAAAACTTATATTTACTATATATTTTCCAAAGGAGGATTTACACAGAATTTGGAGGAACTGGAAAAGAAAGGTGCTGTACATCTGATTTCGCTTGAGATGTTGTATGAGTAAGGCTTATGAAGAATATGGAAAGCGTATGATTGATGCATAATCATACTTATACTATAATGCGACTAATCCTGAACCTGATTCAGGATTAGTCGCATCTTTTTACCCAACGATCTCTTTCGCCAGCTCCTTCATATGTTCCACATCTGCATCTTTCATCGTTGTTTTGATTGTAACAACTTTATCGCAGATCTCCAGATTTTTCATCGTATCCAGAATGGCTTTCATGCTCTTGGCAGCGCATGGAGCCCAGGAGCCGTTTTCGATAATCCCCACTTTTCGCTTCTGGAAAGCCTTATGGGAAAGACGGTTCAAAAAGTCTTCCATTGGCGGGAATACACCGCCATCGTAGGAGGCTGCACAAAGCACAAGGCTGTCATAGCGGAAGGCGTCTTCGATGGCTTCTGCCATATCATCGCGGGAAAGATCTGTGAAAGCAACCTTTGCCGCACCTGCTTCCTGCAGCAGATTGACCATTTTTTCGGCCGCGGCTTTTGTATTGCCGTGGATGGAAGCACAGGCAACGAGAACGCCTTTGTCTTCCGGTTCATAACTGCTCCATGTCTGGTATTTACCGATATAGTAAGGCAGATTTTCTTTTAAGATCGGACCGTGCAGCGGACAGATCGTCTGAATGTCAAGTGTGGCAGCTTTTTTCAGAAGTGTCTGCACGGGAGAACCATATTTTCCTACAATATTGAAATAATATCTTCTGGCTTCACATGCCCAGTCCTCCTCTGTGGACAATGCACCGAATTTGCCAAAACCATCGGCAGAGAAGAGAATTTTTTCTGTCATTTCATATTCTACCATGACTTCCGGCCAGTGCACCATGGGAGCCATGAAAAACTGCAGCGTGTGGCTGCCAAGTGAGAGTGTTTCCCCTTCAGCAGCCGTTAAGCATTTCTCTTCCAGTGACGGAATCTCAAAAAACTGTGGCAGCATGGCTTTTGCCTTTGCGCTCATAACAAGCTTTGCCTGTGGGAACTGCTCTGTAAACAGCCTGATCCCTGCGGAATGATCCGGTTCTAAATGGGAAACGATCAGATAGTCGGCATTTCGTCCGTCTAAGGCGGCTTTCAGGTTAGACAGCCATTTGTCTGTTTTTCTCGCATCTACTGTATCCATGACAGCAATTTTTTCATCTAAAATAACGTAAGAATTATAGGATACGCCGTTTGGCACCTCGTACTGGCTTTCAAAAAGATCAATCGTCGTATCGTCTGCACCGATGTAGCGGACTGCATCGGATATTGTGGTAGTCTGCATAAAAATGACCTCCTTGTGTAAGATATGTTTATTTACTCGCAAACTGTTTGCTCGTTAATGGCACAAGAAAAACAAATGCCACCTTTTCGTGAACCCGGGCTCATGTATAATCGCCTCTGGCGATGAGCCTGGACTACATCATGCATCTTCGATACATGATATTGGTCGCTCGTTTTTTTCTGTACCGCGTTACATTATAGCATTAAAAAGTGGGAGCGTCGATGCTGCTTTTTGTAAAATGCGAAATTTGTCGATGAAATGTGGTTAAGAAACGGTAAAAGGATAGGGTGTTTTTGTGACATATTCTGTAGAGTTATGGTAAAATATTGACGTGATAAAAAATACACCAAAAAAGTAATGTAATTACATGCAAAGAAAGGGGAAGCGAATGTTAGAAGTTTTTTACAGAAAAGTAGGAGGAGACTACAGCAACGTGCTTTACAGACTGGAGAATGATGAAACAATTTTGCTTTTTCTGGAAAAGTTTTTGCGGGAAGACAGTTATCAGAATTTCCTGATGAAATATGCAGCGCATGAAGAGAAGGAAGCATATCGTTGTATCCATACCTTAAAGGGTGTGAGCCTGAATCTGGGATTCGGAGATCTGTCCCGGATCAGTGAGGAGATTGTAAATGAGTTTCGAGCAGGTTTCCCGGAGCTGACGGTTGATCAGTTTGCGGTTCTGGAAAGAAGATATAATACAGTGATCGAAGGAATCCGGGAAGTGTTGCAAAAAAGTTATTGACAATAAAAATAACAACGTATATAATCAGTTTCAATAGCAAACATATTATTCCTACGTAGATAGTGGGAAAATACAAACGGGCAGCTGTAAACGGAAAGTCGCTGCTCAAAATGAAGGAGGAACTGAAATGAGTCAGATTAAGGAAAGCGCATTGGAACTGATCGGAAAAACACCGATTTTGAAACTGAACGGATACAGCAAAAAGGCAGGGGTCACAGAAGCAACGATCCTTGCAAAGCTTGAGTATCTGAATCCGGCAGGTTCTGTAAAGGACAGAATCGCACTTGCCATGATCGAGGATGCAGAGGAGAAGGGTATTTTAAAAGAGGGGGCTACGATCATCGAGCCTACCAGCGGAAATACCGGGATCGGTCTTGCAGCTGTAGCAGCAGCAAAAGGCTATCATGCGATCCTGACGCTGCCTGATACCATGAGTGTGGAGAGAAGAAACTTATTAAAAGCATATGGCGCAGAGCTCGTCCTGACAGAAGGCGCAAAGGGTATGAAGGGCGCCATTGCAAAGGCAGACGAACTGGTAAAGGAAATTCCGGGAGCAGTCATTCTCGGACAGTTTGTAAATCCGGCAAATCCGGCAGTACATAAGAAAACAACAGGACCGGAAATCTGGGAGCAGACAGACGGTAAGGTTGACATTTTTGTAGCAGGTGTTGGTACAGGCGGAACTGTAACGGGTGTTGGTGAATATCTGAAAGAACAGAATCCGAATGTGAAGATTGTGGCAGTAGAGCCTGCAACAAGTCCTGTGCTTTCCAAAGGAACACCGGGAGCACATAAGATCCAGGGAATCGGTGCAGGTTTTGTACCGGAAGTATTAAATACAAAGGTATATGATGAAGTGATCACGATCGAAAATGAAGATGCCTTTACAGAAGGCAGGGCATTTGCGGTAAGCGAAGGTATTCTGGTCGGTATCTCTTCCGGTGCAGCACTGAAAGCAGCAACAATTCTGGCAAAGAGACCGGAGAACAAAGGCAAGACGATCGTGGCACTTCTGCCGGATTCCGGTGACAGATATCTGTCTACCGCACTGTTTAACAATTAATAGTTGACAAAAATTATCAGTTTAGTATAATGGGACAAAATAAGGGAGTAGTCGGCACGAAGTGCGGTGAAGTCAACATACTGGATTTGTTCCTGGCATCATCTGAAATGACGAGACTTATCTGCGATAGCATCAGTCTATCCGGATAAGTCTCTTTTTGTTATGGCGACGAGGAAAATGCACGCATTTATGCGGTGCATTTGACGACCGCTAATCAGAGCGAGATTCGCAGAGCGTATCTCGTCTCTGTGTGTAGCGAGGGAACGAAATCAAGCATTGCCACATATTTGCGAAGCAAATGTGCGGCCAAATAACCTGCGTAGCAGGTTATAGCTTCCCGGGTGCACACTCACAGTAAGGAAAGGTAAAAAACATGAGTTTATGGGAATTGTTGGTAATAGCGGTCGGACTGTCAATGGATGCATTTGCAGTCTCTGTCTGTAAGGGACTGTCAGTGCAGAAAGTAAAACCTAAGCACTATCTGATCGTTGCAGCTTATTTTGGCGGCTTTCAGGCTTTGATGCCGCTTCTTGGCTATCTGCTCGGTGTCCGGTTTGAGGCGATGGTAGCCAATGTGGATCACTGGATCGCATTTGTGCTGCTTGGACTGATCGGTGCCAATATGGTGCGCGAGTCCAGAGCCGGGGAAGAAAAACTGGATGATTCCTTTACGGTTTCCACCATGTTGCTTTTAGCGATTGCAACAAGCATTGATGCATTGGCGATCGGTGTAACCTTTGCTTTTCTGGGTGTGAATATTGTCGAGGCGATCATTCTGATCGGTATTACAACGGGAATTATTTCAGGTGTGGGACTCAAAATTGGAAATGTGTTCGGAAGCCGCTATAAATCGAAAGCAGAGATGGCAGGCGGTATTGTGTTGATCCTGATGGGAATCAAGATTCTGGTACAGCATCTGCTGGGGCTGGGGTGAACAGAAAAACAGAAAAACAGAAAAATACCTATTAAGTTCACGTGTTTTTTTCCGATATGTATAGTATAAGAACAAACATCAATACACATAAAGGAGGAATTACCATGCGTATTGAAGCTTATACACAGATTCAGCAGCTTTATAATACATCGAAAGCAGGAAAAACACAGAAGACAACAAATAAGAACTTTATGGATGCGGTTCAGATATCAAGCACGGGAAAAGATTATCAGACCGCTAAAGCTGCCGTTTTTGCAGCTCCGGATATCCGTGAGGATGTAACAGCCCCGATCAGGGAGGCAGTACAGTCCGGCAGTTATGATGTATCTTCTGAGGATTTTGCAGAGAGATTACTGGAAAAATATAGTACATTATTAGGCTGATGAAAAAGAAAATGGTGTCTGTGCCTAAAAGGCCAGGCACCATTTTTGTAATGAGATCCGGAAAGGAAGAAATATATACATATGGCAAGTCTGATGGAAAATTTGATGGATGTATTGGAAGAAGAGGGCGGATATTATGATGCGCTTCTGGAATTGTCCATGAAAAAAACAGAGGTCATTGTTTCCAATGATATACCGGCGTTGCAACAGATCACCGAGCAGGAACAGCTTCTGGTCGATCAGGTAAACGATGTGGATAAAAGACGGATGGGCATCATGGAGGATATGGCAAATGTCATGAATCGTGATGTCGGTACACTGACGATCCCGGTGCTGATCAAGGCGCTGGATGCCAGAGCACAGGAACAGAGAAGATTGTCTGAGGCGAGTGATAAACTGAAGGAAACCGTGAAAGCCATGGCACAGATCAATGAACAGAACCGGGAGCTTCTGCAGAGTGCACTTGAAATGGTGGAATTTGACCTGAATCTGGTGCGGGGCTTAAAGGCTGCACCACAGACGGCGGAATACAATAAAGGTGCCATGAATGCAGGCAATTATATGGCGCCGTCAAGAGGCGGATTTGATGCTAAACAGTAAGAAAATGAGGTGAGGAAATGTCCTTATTCGGTAGTTTATATGTAGGTGCCTCCGGCTTACAGACCGGGCAGAACGCACTTAATACAACAGCACATAACTTATCTAATGTAGATACAAAGGGATACACAAGACAGCAGACATTGCTGACGGATAAAAATTATAACCTTTTGTCGGTCAATCCGAAAGCAGCAGCGAACCAGCAGACGGGGCTGGGCGTTACCTATGCGGATGTCAGACAGGTCAGGGACAGCTTCCTCGACCAGAAATACAGAAAGGAATCGGGCAGAAGTGCCTTTTATGAGGTTTCCTATAATACACTCGGTGAGGTGGAGACACTGCTGGGAGAACTGGACGGCGAATCCTTCAGTGAATCAATGAATGATCTCTGGGAAGCGGTGCAGGAACTGGCAAAACAGCCTGCAAGTTCCGTTACACAGGGACTTCTGATCCAGCGTGCATCACAGTTTGTGGAGCAGGCGGGTAATGTGTACAGTGCTCTTTCCAAGTATCAGGATAACCTGAATAATCAGATCAAAGGAGAGGTTGATCAGATCAACCAATATGCAGACCGTCTGTTTGCATTAAATAATGAAATCATCAAGATTGAAACCGGTGGAATTGAGCGTGCAAACGATCTGCGTGATGAACGGAACCAGATATTGGATGCACTTGGTGGATACGGCAATATTTCCTACAGTGAAGACTGGAACGGCAGTGTGAACGTGAAGTATGAAGGGCATACGCTGGTAAATGCAACACAGGTTTTCAAAATCGGACTGGATCAGAATTCAGATACCGGTTTTTATACACCTTTCTGGCAGGGAGATGCCAAGAAGATCCCACAGGAAAACGGTACCTTCCGTTACGATATTTCCAATTGTAAGGTATTTGATCTGACAAGAGAAATTTCAACAGCCTGCAATACAGATATCGGAAGCCTGAAAGGTATGCTGGTTGCCCGTGGTGATCACAGAGCTGATTATACGGATCTGCAGGATGCTGATGCCTATAATGAAACGGTTTCTTCTTCCATATTGATGAACGTGCAGGCAGAATTTGATAATCTGGTACATAATATTGTTACAAAATTCAATGAAGTGCTTGAAAATGCAGCAGAAAAAGAAGGATCGCCTTATCTGCGAAATGAAGATGGCACGATCATACAATTATTCCAGCGTATTTCCAGTGACACATATGATGAAAATGGGAAGCTGATCCGGGAAGATCTGTCAGCAGGAAAGGAAAATACATTATTTACAATTTCTAATCTTGTGGTCAATCCGGATCTTGTAAAAGAACCGACAAAGCTTGGTTTTATCAAAAATGATAAGAAAGAGGATTATGCGATCGCACAGGAACTACAGGCTGTTTTTGAAACAAAAGCATATCGCCTGAATCCAAATGTGACGACGAAATCCAATCTGATTGACTATTATTCCAATATTGTCAGTCAGGTGGCAAATACAGGTGCTGTATTTAAGAGCATCTATGAAAACGAAGAAACGACAGTCAGCTCCACAGATAATGCCAGACAGCAGGTAGTTGGCGTTTCCGATGAAGAAGAATTGTCTAATATGATCAAATTTCAAAATGCGTATAATGCGTCAAGCCGTTATATCAATGTGATCGACCAGCTTCTGGAGCACATTATCAACACACTTGGTGCATAGGAGAGGAGTAGCATATGCCTTCTACATTTTTCGGACTGAATACTGCATACACAGGTCTGATCGCATCCAATGCATCGATCAATACTGCGGGTAACAACATTGCCAATGTGGAAACCAAGGGGTATTCCAGACAGACGGTGACCCAGCAGGCAAGTGATGCGATCCGTACTCATACGACATATGGATGCGCCGGTGCAGGCGTTGATACAAAGTCCATTGACCGTAACAGAGACGCCTTTTATGATTTTAAATATTGGAATAACAATGATAAAGTGGGCGAGTATGGTGAAAAAGAATATTACATGAAGCAGATAGAGGATCTGTTTGCGGACGACAATAAAACGATCAAGGGATTTACGACCGTATTCAATGAACTGTCCGAGGCCCTGGCGGAGCTGCAGAAAAATCCGGGAGATGTAACAACAAAATCACAGATGATCGGATTTGCCAATAACCTGTCATACTATTTTAATACGGTGGCAGAGAATCTGGTCAATATCCAGACGGATATCAATGCAGAGATCAAAAATAAAGTGGATGAGATCAATTCCTACGCTGCAGAGATTGCTTCCTTAAATGAACAGATCAATGTGATCGAACTGACAGGGACAACTGCAAATGAGCTTCGCGACAGAAGAGACCTTCTGATCGACCAGCTTTCCCTGGTTGCAAATGTAGAAATAAATGAAACACCCATCCGTGATCCGAATTATCCGGACAGAGAAACGGGCGCAAACAGATATACCGTAAAGATTGCAGGCGGACAGATGCTTGTGGATGGGAATGCTTATAATGAACTGGAATGTGTCGCAAGAGCAAATTATGAAGCAAACAATCAGTCTGATGCACTGGGGCTTTTTGATATTGTCTGGAAGAACGGAAATGAGTTCAGTATGTCAAGTAACCGGATCGGCGGACAGCTGCAGGGACTGATCGCTCTCCGCGACGGAAATAACGGCGAATGTTTTAAAGGAACGGTGTCAGAGATCAGCAAAAATCAGACAAGCGGTAAGAATGAGGTAACGATCGATGTCAGTGCTTCCTATCTGAAAGATCTGAATAAATCGACTTTGCCGGATAAGGGCGGCGTGATCCAGATCGGAAATCAGGAATATTATTATGATACCTTTAAAGCAGTTTACGGTGCAGACGGCAAGATTGAAAAATACGTGTTTGAGATTAGTGATGATCTGAATAAAAACAGCAGACAGCCGGCGGATGACCGGATCGGTAAAGAAGCACAGATCGGCGTTTCTATCGACTATCAGGGCGTTCCGTACTACCAGCAGCAGCTCAATGAATGGGTCAGGACCTATGCGCAGGCATTTAATAAGATCCTGACAGGACAGGATGCGGTAGATGGCTATGGCAATGCGGCAGACATTTTATTTGTTGCAAACGAGGCAACAGATGTGACGCAGCGTAAGTTTGTGACATCCAGAAATCAGACACCGGGCGCGACAGTGTCCAGCACGGATGATACATATTATTACCTGACAGCAACTAATTTTGCGATCAATAAGGAAATGCTGGATGATCCTCAGCTTCTGGCAACACATACGGGAGCGGGAACAGGGCCGGAAGGGTATGATCTCGTTAAAGATCTGATCGACCTGCAGACAAATAAAGATAAGATGAGCTTCCGCGGATGCTCGGCAAGGGATTTTCTGCAGTGTGTTTTATCGGATGTATCGCTGAATGCGAGCAGTGCCAATACATTTTCCGCAAGCTATCAGAATATTGCAAAAACAATCGATACACAGAGATTGTCTGTCAGTGGCGTAGATACGGAGGAAGAGTCTCTGAACCTGGTACAATATCAGCGTGCATACAATCTGGCATCCCAAATGATACAGGTGCTGACAGAGGTATATGACAGATTGATCCTGCAGACAGGGGTATAGTTTTTATTGGCTTGAGCCGATGTAATAAGTAGAAAACAGCATGACAGCAATGGAATAGAAAGAGGCAGTATATGAGAATCACGAATAAGATCATCTCCAATAATTCTGTAACAAATATCAATCGAAATAAGGTGCTGGAGGATAAGATCAACACACAGCTTTCTACAGGATCAAAGATCAGTCGTCCATCCGATGATCCGGTTGTAGCGATCCGCGCGCTGCGCCTTCGTACAAATTTAAGTCAGGTAAACCAGTATTATAAGAAGAATGTTCCGGATGCGGAGTCGTGGCTGGATATTACGGAAAGTGCGATCACTACAGTGGTAGATATTGTATCTGATTTTTATAAAAACTGCGAAAAAGGAGCAGCGGGCTTTAACACGACCGAGGACAGGAGCAAGGTACTTGAAAATCTGAAATCGATGCAGAAGGAAGTATATGCGACAGGTGATGCGGATTATGCGGGACGTTATGTATTCAGTGGTTATCGTACAGATACACCCGTTACATTTGGCAATGCGGTGAAGCAGAATTACAAGATCACGGAGCAGCTTACCGTAGACAGTCTCAGTGACATGACCTATGTGGACAGTGGAAAGCTGAAAAATATGACAGAGGCAAATGCGGAAGGGCTTGGCACGACGGAGCAGGATGTCACATCGTCTACCATTCACAGAATGCGTTTATCTTATAATAAATGCTCCGATACTGTGGCACCGATGATCACTTATTATGATGCAGGCGGTAATCAACAGACAATGACAGCAGAAATCGTATCCGCTTATGATACGGCAAGAAATGCCTATACAAGTGCAGATCAGGCTGCAGACGGTGTTGTATACATTCCGGAGACGGGCGAACTGATCCTGAGTGATACAGCCTATGGGAAGCTTGCAGGCGTGAAGGATAATGCTGCAACATCGGATGTAGATGAAGGAGAAATCCGTGTTACTTATGAAAAGGATACTTTTGAGAAAAACGATTTAAGACCGGAGCATTATTTTGCCTGTACTTCGGGAGGCATTGATTATAATGCGGGCTACCTGACCGGTGCAACCGATGATAACAGCAAGCAGTATATTTCCTATGATGTGGGCTTTAACCAGAGTGTCCGTGTCAATACATTGGCAAGTGAGCTTTTTACACCGGCGCTCCGCAGAGATATGGACGATCTGATCAGTGCGATCGGGGATGTGGATACAATGGAGAAAAATATTTCCACGCTCAAGGATATGCTGAAGAAAGATCCGGATAACGCAGAGCTGCAGGAAAGACTGGATGCAGCAAATAAATCTTACACACTGATGAACGACAAGATGCAGAAGCTGTTTGAAAGCAGCATGACAAAGGCACAGGGACATCTGGATCTTGCTAATTCCGCACTGACTGCGACAGGTAACAGAGGTTCCCGTGTGGAACTTGTTTCTAACCGGCTCGCAAAGCAGCAGACAAATTTTAAGACACTTTCTTCCGAAAATGAGGAAGTAGATATTACAGAAGTGACAGTGAACCTTCGCAGCGTCGAACTGGCATACAATGCATCACTGATGGCAACAGGTAAGATTGCCCAGACGACACTACTGAACTACCTATAAAAAGAAAGGGAAAAATGATGGAAATTAATTCAAGAATTTTTGGACAGATTTGTATTGATGATAGCAAAGTACTCCATTTCGTAAACGGAATCGTGGGATTTCCGCAGTTGACAGAGTTTGCACTGATCCACGATCAGGAAAAAGAGGGGGGCATCCAGTGGCTGCAGTCCATGCAGGAACCGCAGTTTGCACTGCCTGTAGTCAATCCGCTCGTCATTATGTCGGAGTACAATCCGCAGGTGGAAGATGAACTGTTAAAACCGCTTGGCAACTTTGAAAATGATGATATGCTGGTGCTTGTAACGGTGACAGTACCCTCTGATCTGACTAAGATGAGCGTCAATCTGCAGGGACCGATCGTGATCAACGCGGCAACGAAAAAAGCCTGCCAGATCATTGCGGAAGGATATGATGTCAAGTATCCGATCTATGAGCTGTTAAAGAGCAGAAAGGCAGGTGAATGATATGCTGGCATTATCGCGGAAAAAAGGAGAAGCACTTGTTATTAACAATAATATTGAAGTAACTGTTCTGGAGGTCAAGGGCGATCAGGTAAAGATCGGCATATCAGCACCAAAGGAAGTTCCGATCTACCGGAAAGAAGTCTATCTGCAGATTCAGGATTCCAATAAGGAAGCCATGCAGGCAGATCTGGAAGCTTTGAAAAAACTTTTTTAGGATTGTTAATAATGAGAGGGGAAATGTCGATATATATAAATGAAGATAGCTATGAAACGAACAGGGAGGTGTTAATATGGCTATTGAACCGATTGGAAGCATGATGAGCCTGCAGGCACAGACGGTAATGCCGCAGGAAACAGGCAAACCTGTTGCAGAGAGCACGGATGCGACGGCACAGGAAGTGGGAGCACAGCTGGATCGAACGACAGCGGGTGTTGCCAAGGTACAGGAAACAGGAGAAGACGGCAGTAACGCTTATAGCGGAAACGGACAAAGCAACCAGCCGTCAAACGATCAGATCAAACAGGCTGTGGATCAGCTGAACAAAAAGATGGCAAATTCAGAGGCTGTATTTGGCATTCACGAAAAGACGAATCGTGTTACGATCAAGATCGTAGATAAAGATACAAAGAAGGTAATAAAGGAACTGCCGCCGGAAAAAACCCTGGATATGATTGCCAAGGTATGGGAAATGGCTGGCATTTTGGTAGACGAGAAGCGATAGGAGGCTGTTTATGACGATTAGAATTACAGGTATGAATTCGGGGTTGGATACGGAAAGTATTATTACAGAGCTGGTATCTGCCCAGAGTGCCAAGAAAAACAGCCTGGTAAAGGCACAGACAAAGCTTTCATGGAAGATGGATGCGTGGAAGACTTTGAATAGTAAGATTTACAGTTTCTATACAGGAACAGTCAGTGATCTGCGTTTCTCTACTGCTTATGCAAAGAAGAAAACGACCGTATCGAACAGTTCTGTTGCTTCTGTTATTGCAGATGCCAATGCAACAGACGGAGTACAGACATTAAAGGTCAATAAGCTTGCAAAATCAGGGTATCTGACCGGCGCAGAGCTCAAAAAGTCAAACGGAAGCCTTGCTTCCTATACAAGCTCTACAAAGCTGAAAGATATCGAAGGCATGCAGCTTGGCGGAGATGGAAAGATCAGCCTGACATTAAAGACGGGCGGTAAGAGCACAGATATCAGTCTGTCGGGTGATGCAACGATCGCAGAGCTGACAAAGCAGTTAAAAAATGCGGGCGTGAATGCTTCTTTTGATGAGACCTATCAGAGATTTTTCATCAGCTCTACCACAACAGGAAAAGATGCGGATTTTTCTCTGACAGCAAATGATCAGAATGGATTTAACGCGCTTTCCGCATTAGGGATTAATGTTCTCGATACTGCAACAAAGAGTGAATATACACGTTTTGCCAATATGTCCGATGCGGATAAGGCAGCTTATATAGATGCGCAGGTGCAGGCAAAGACAGAATCTGCAAATGCAGCGATCACTGCTGCAGAAAAGACAATTACTGATAATCAGAAATTATTTGATGAATTTTTTGAGAAAAATACAGATCCGGAGCTTGTAAAGGATGATTTGCAGACATCAGAGCAGATTAAAACATACAAAGAAAAACTGACAGCTTACAGGGACGGACTCAAGGATGCGCCGGAAGGGGAAACAGAAGAGGCAAAGGCCGAGCGTGAGGAAAAGCTCAAAGCGGCAGAGGCTACGCTGAAAAGTGTTGATACACTTGCCGGTTATGTATCCAAGATAGAAAGTGCACAGCAGACAAAGGCTGATAATGAGGTGCTTGTGGCAAATAACAGTGCGTCGATCAGGAATGAGGTAACACAGGATCTGGAAAAAAGGATCACAATGGCAAAAACCGCTCTGACCAGTAGCGCTTACTCCGGTCAGGCAACCAGAATCGAAGGTCAGGATGCGGAGATCGAGCTGAACAATGCAACATTTACATCAGCAGCCAATAACTTCACAATCAATGGCATGACGATCACAGCCCTGACGGAGTCTTCCGATACCATAACGCTTACAACGGCAAATGATTATGACGGAATCTATGATACGATCAAGAAGTTTATCAAGGGCTACAATGAGCTGATCAATGAAATGGATAAGCTCTACAATGCGGATTCTTCCAAAGGCTATGAACCGCTGACTTCTGATGAAAAGAAAGAAATGAGCGATTCGGAGATCGAGGACTGGGAGAAGAAGATCAAGGATTCGCTCCTGCGCAGGGACAGCACGTTAAGTGATGTATCTTCTGCAATGGAAGAGGTTATGGGAGCCGGCTATACAATTGGCGGCAAAACCTATTATCTGAGCAGCTTTGGTATCAATACACTTGGTTATTTTACTGCTGCGGATAATGAAAAACATGCATATCATATTGACGGTGATAAAGATGATTCTTCCACAGCCGGTAATACAGATATCCTGAAGACAATGATCACCAATGAACCAAAGACTGTGATCGATTTCTTCCAGCAGCTCAACAACAGTCTGTACACAAAGCTGACAGAGAAGATGGGTGCCAACAGCATGCGGAGCATCTACAAGGCTTACAATGATAAACAGATGAAACAGGAGTATGATGACTATACAAGCGATATCGCAGAGCAGGAAGAAAAACTGACAGCACTGCAGGATAAATGGTACAGGAAGTTCAGTGCAATGGAAACCGCACTCGCAAAACTGTCATCCAAGACAAGCGCAATAGCGGGATTGTTAGGTTAAGGAGCAAAGGAATATGGCAGCAAATCCATATGCGCAGCAATATGCGCAGTACAATACAAATAAGATTATGAGTGCATCTCCGGCGGAGCTTACGCTGCTGCTCTATGAAGGTGCGATCAAGTTCTGTAATATGGCGATCATGGGTATTGAACACAATGATATCCAGAAGGCAAATGACAATATCAAACGCGTACAGAGGATCATTGATGAATTCCGTGCTACACTGGATATGCGATATCCGGTCGCGGAGGATTTTGACCGTGTATACAAGTATCTTCTGGAACGGTTGTTAGAGGCTAACATTAAGAAAGATAAAGAAATTCTGGAAGAGGTCAACACACACCTGCATTCTATGCGTGACACCTGGAAAGAGGTCATGAAGAAGGCGGGAAACGGCAGGTAACGGAATGGAGAAACAGTACATTACAATTCTGATAGAAAGTCTGCAGAAAAAAAGTGCGATACTGTCTGAGCTGATTGGAAACAGTAAGAATCAGGCTGCGCTCTTGAAAGAGGGTATGGTGGACTGGGATGCATTTGACCGGGGCACGGATGCAAAATCCGATCTGATCAATGCACTCAATCAGCTTGATCAGGGATTTGAAACTGTATTCGCGCATGTCGGTGAGCTGCTGCAGAGTCCGGAAGGAAAGAAAACATATGCACAGCAGATCAGAACACTCCAGGAACTGATCACCGAGGTGACGGACAAGAGTGTGGAATTGCAGGCGGATGAGGCACGGAATAAAGCAGTTGTAGAAAAAAAGTTTCAGGAGTACAGAGCCGGAATCCGGAAGGGAAGAACCTCTTCCAGAGTGGCATACGGATATTATCAGAATATGAACCAAATGAATTATCTGCCACCACAGTTTCTGGATAATAAGAAATAGAAAAGCAGGCAGGTATATGCAGATCATTACATTTCATGGGGATGTGGAAACGACATCCTATTTCCTGATACAAATAGAAAAACAGCTTAGAAAGGACGGATATGAGGTCTGTCCTTTCTATTTTGATGCAGAAAAAAAGACTGCGGAAGGGACGGATGAAATAATGCAGGGGGCGTATTTCCTGACCTTTAATTTTGCAGGACTTTACGGAGAGGATATGTGGCTTGCCGGGGATGGCAGGGAACCGGTTGCAGACACCTATAGGCTGCGCTGCATCAATATCATTGTGGATCATCCGTATCATTATCATGCTTTTATACAGGAGCAGCTTGAGAAGAGAGCAGACAGGTACATGCAGATCTGTATCGATCAGCTGCATATGGCTTATATGCATCGTTATTTTCCGCAGGTAAAGCTGGGACCGTTTCTGCCAACCGCCGGAACTGAGATGCTGTGTAAACCATGGGGGGAACGGACGACGGATATTTTGTTTACAGGAACGTATGTCTGTCCGTCTCATTTTGATGTATTTATTAACCGGAACGGAGAGGAATACAGTCAGTTTTATCATTCGATCATAGACGAGGTGCTGTCAGATCCACATGCTCTTTTGGAGGATGTGGCAAGACGCAGGCTGACGGAAGAAATACCGGAGGCAACAGAGGATGAACTCAGAGAGACATTGGGACATATCCAGTTTCTGGATTATTATATCCGTTTTACGTTACGGGGAAATGTAGTAGCTGCACTTGCAGATGCCGGGCTGAAGGTGCATATCATTGGCGCGGGCTGGGAGAATCTGCCTTGTAGTCATCCGGAAAATCTGATCCTGTCGCCGTATGCAAGTTCTGAGGAGTGCCTGCTGGCACTCGCGGATGCAAAGCTGGCACTGAATGTTCTGCCATGTTTTCATGCAGGCGCGCATGACCGGGTCTTCAATACGATGCTGGCGGGTGCGGTCTGCGTAACGGACAGTAATCCCTATCTGGATCAGATTCTGATAGACGAGGAGAATGTTATCCTGTATGATAGAGAAAGACCGGGAGAACTTGCAGACCGGTTGACCGTACTTTTGCAGCCGCAGATGGATGAAAAGCTGCAGAAGATCGCAAAAGCTGGAAGAGAACTGGCAATGGCAGGTCATACCTGGGAAGTCAGGACAAAAATACTGGAGGAAATCTTGTGAAATATGATTATTTGATCGTGGGCGCGGGGCTGTTTGGCTGCGTGTTTGCCCATGAGATGAAAAAAGCGGGGAAATCCTGTCTGGTAATAGAAAAAAGAGACCATATTGCGGGCAATATTTATACGAAAGAGCAGCATGGAATCCGGGTGCATCAGTATGGCGCCCATATTTTCCATACATCTGACCGGGAAGTGTGGGACTATGTCAATGCGCTGGCAGATTTCAACAATTACATCAATTCGCCCGTAGCGGTTTATGAAGGCGAGCTTTATAATCTGCCGTTTAATATGAATACTTTTCATGCTCTGTTCGGCGTAAATACGCCAAAAGAGGCAAAACAGGTAATCGCAGAGCAGATCAAGGAAGCCGGTGTTACCGATCCGCAGAATCTGGAACAGCAGGCAATTTCTCTTGCCGGAACGACGGTATATGAAAAGCTGGTCAAGGGCTACACGGAGAAGCAGTGGGGGCGTGACTGCAAAGAGCTTCCTCCGTTTATCATAAAAAGACTGCCACTGCGTTATACTTATGATAATAATTATTTTAATGACCGGTATCAGGGCATTCCGGTAGGCGGTTATACACAGATCGCGGAAAAACTGCTGGCAGACATTCCGGTCAGACTGGAAACAGAGTACAAAGCATTTTTGGCAGAAACGGAAGATACCTTTGAAAAGGTATTGTATACAGGTATGATCGATGAGTTTTTTGACTATTGCTATGGACAGCTGGAATATCGATCCCTGCGGTTTGAAAGTGAGTATCTGCCGGATGAAGATAATTTCCAGGGCAATGCGGTTGTCAACTATACGGAGCGCAAGATCCCGTATACCCGTATCATTGAGCATAAGCATTTTGAGTTCGGTAAAGGCGAAGGAACGGTCATCACAAGAGAATATCCTGCAGCATTTACGCGGGGGGACGAGCCGTATTATCCGGTCAATGATGAAAAGAACGGGCAGTTGTATCAGAAATATGCGGCGCTTGCCAAAGAACAGGGAAATATTCTGTTTGGTGGAAGGCTTGGCCAATATAAATACTATGATATGGATAAAGTGATCAGAGCAGCGCTTGATATGGCCGCTGCGGAAATAGAGAGGTAAGAAAATGGCAGAGAAAAAGATCCTTGCACTGATCCCTGCAAGAAGCGGATCCAAGAGTGTTGTGAATAAAAATATCAGAAAGATCAATGGAAAACCGATGATGGCATATTCGATAGAACATGCAAAGGCATCGAAATATATCAATCGGATCATTGTTTCTACGGACAGTGAGGAATATGCACAGATCGCAAGAGAATACGGTGCGGAAACACCGTTTATCCGTCCGGCAGAATATGCCACGGATACAGCGCTGGATATCGATGTGTTTGCCCATGCACTTTCTTTCCTGAAAGAGAAAGAAGATTATGTGCCGGATATCATCGTCCAGCTCAGACCGACCTATCCGTTCCGCGATCCGGCAGATATTGATGCCATGATCGAGATCATGTTAAATGATGAGACGGTAGATGCTGTCCGCAGTATTAAGAAAAACGAAGTGGTTCCGCATAAGATGTGGTATCTGGGAGAAGACGGAACACTTGATCCGATCTTAAAGGACATTCCGGAAGCCTATAATATGCCGCGGCAGCAGCTCCCTGACACTTATTATCAGAACGGAAATGTGGATCTGCTCAGACCGCGCAATGTGACAGAGCTGCATTCCATGACAGGTAAGAAGATCAAAGGCTATGTGATGAAGGAAATGTATGATGTGGACACAGAGGCGGATTTTGCCAGAGTGGACGATTTTATGCGGATCCGTCAGGGCGGTAAGCTGTTTGTGTTTGACATTGACGGTGTGATCGCCATGAAGCGCGAAGATCTGGATTATGGACAGGCAATGCCGAATGAGAGAATGATCCGTATCATCAACAAGCTGCACGACTGGGGCAATCGCATCGTACTCTTTACTGCCCGCGGTTATGTGACCGGTATCGACTGGAAACCTGTGACAGAAAAGCAGATGCAGGACTGGGGTGTGCAATACGATGAACTGCATATGGGAAAACCGAATGCGGATTATTATGTAGATGATAAAATGCTGGATCTGGAATTTTTGTACCGGGAATTTGAGAAAGAAGAGTAAAAGAAACGGATGTGCTTTTGAAAAGTACATCCGTTTTTAACAGTAATTATTAAATAACATACCGGAATAGGCACTGGTGATATACGGTGACGGGTAATTCTTGCCCGGATTTTTGTATGCTACGATTGTCTTATTAACGTATTCCATCGGATTTAATGAAATCTGATTGCTTTTTCTGAGCATGGCGTTTGCAAAATCCTGCACAGGTTTCAGGCTCGTCTGTGCATCTGCCTGGGCGGCATCGGAAAGCTGTGTATCATCTACCTGCAGAGTGCCATCTGCCGTAAAAGAAAGACCGATGGAAGAAAGCGCCTGTGCGTAATGCCGGGAGATCCGGGAAAACTCACTGAGGAGTTGGGAACTTCTCGTATGTGCAGTCTGCGGCTGTGCGATCCTGCCGATATATTCGTTATAACTGTCTGCAAGAGAATGTACATTTTCCCGTAGACTTTCCATATCATCTTTGATTCCGATCTCTGTCACGGTATCAGGATCAGGACTTGTGCCCTGCAATGTGATCTCGTAGGCCTTTTCCACGGTAAAGGTGTTGGAAGAGGCGGTATGTTCAATATGATTGATCTCAAATAAAGCATTTTCGGGAGTCTGCGATACCTGATCCATACCAAAGTAGGATACGATACCGGCCTTTTTGCTTGTGTTATGATCACTGATCTCAAATTGAAGTTCTTTGCCGTCCGGTTTTCCGGTTGCATCGGAGGAGAGTTTTAAAAATACATTTCCTTCATGATCGGGAAGTACCTCCGCACTGAGACCGACGTCGGACTTTGTGATAAGACGTCCGAGACGTTCCATGACTTCACGGTTTGTATCATCTTCTTTGAGCTGAAACTGAAATTCGTAGTTCATATCGGAAACGGACAGATCAAAGGAGTATGTATCCGGTGCAAGAGAAATTCTGGTGTCGCCGGGAACAGCTTTGCCGAAATTAACCTGACTGCTTGCCAGCCGTTCTACGGAAAGCGTAAAGGAAGGCGCATGATCTCCGCTTTCACTGCCAACGTAAGAGGCACTTGCAATGCTTTCTTTTGTAGAGTAGGCAACTTTCTGCCGGAGCAGCTGTTCGGATTCACTGCTTCCTTTGGTAGAGATCAGGGCATTTCTGAAAAGCCTTGACTGCTCTTTCAGAGAAACCGCATACTGCTTTGCTTCGTCGCTTGTATCCAGAATACAGAGAGGCGCTTCTTTATTTAATTTGATAATGGAATTATAAATACTGCGCAGATCACTCTTCTTGTGCGTATCAAGTGCAGTATTTGACTTGGGCGCATATTCCGTCAGGTAGTGATTGTAAACCTGATTAAGCGCATCGAATCCGATTGCCATCAGAAGCCCTCCTTTCTTCCTTGAATCTGCATAAATGCGGCGTTGACACTCCTTGTCAGCCTCTGCATTGGCATGAGAATCTACTTATATATAGTAAATATAGCATTGCAATAAGCAAAATGCAATCGTTTCTGCGGAAAAATCGGTAAAGAAAATCAAAAAAAACTGCGCAGATGCGGAAAAAAACGGGAAAAGGAATTGACGCACGGACACAACTGTGCTATATTAAACAGGCGAGATGACTTTTAGGTCTTTTTTTTATGCTGTAAAAAATGAATCTGTCCGGCAGATTTCTGCGGGCAGCCGGTTTCCAGGCTCTACCAGATGGTGGCAAGACAAGCATAAACCGGGTGTGGACAGTCTCGTACATCTGTCCTCTGACGCGTGCGCAGATGTCAAACAGGAAAAGGTCGCACAGAAGTAAAGCATGCGGGCGGCGAGAAGGAGAAAAGAATGCGTACAAAAATCACATTGGCTTGTACAGAGTGCAAGAACCGTAACTACAACATGACAAAGGATAAAAAGAATCATCCTGACAGAATGGAAACAAAGAAATATTGTAGATTCTGCAAGACTCATACTTTACACAAAGAAACAAAATAATCCGTTTTTTAAGAACAGGAGTCAAAGTTATGGGAGAAAGTAGTAACGAAAAGGTTGGTTTTTTCAAGGGGCTGAAAGCTGAATTCCAGAAGATCATCTGGCCCGACAAAACAACACTCGGAAAACAGGCGGTAGCTGTTACTGCAATTTCTATTGTTTTAGGAGTGATCATCGCACTGCTCGATACAGTTATGCAGTATGCGATTAACTTAATAACAATGTAGAGTGAGGAAAAACATATGGCAGACGCAAACTGGTATGTAGTGCATACCTACTCAGGCTATGAAAACAAAGTAAAAGCCAATATTGAAAAAACAATCGAAAATCGCCATCTGGAAGAGGAAATTCTGGAAGTCAGGGTTCCGCTTCAGGATGTTGTGGAAGTGAAGAACGGTGCCAAAAAGACTGTTCAGAAAAAGATGTTCCCAGGCTATGTGCTGATCAATATGGTCATGAACGATGATACCTGGTATGTAGTCCGCAACACACGTGGTGTAACAGGATTCGTGGGTCCGGGAAGCAAACCGGTTCCGTTATCCGAAGCGGAAATGAAACCGCTCGGAATCAAAACAGAGAATGTATCGGTTGACTTCGAAGAAGGAGATACGATCGCTGTTGTTGCAGGTGTCTGGAAGGATACGGTTGGTATGGTTCAGAGAATGGATTACAACAAACAGACTGCAACGATCAATGTAGAACTGTTCGGCCGCGAAACACCGGTTGAGATCAGTTTTGCGGAAATTCGCAAGATGGCATAATCTTGCACAGATAGAACAAGATGTTCATAGGATGAAGTCCTACTTATATAAGAAGGTTCATACTTGGACTGTGGGAGGGCAGAAGCCCGCCACTACCACAATTTATTAGGAGGTGCCAAAATGGCAAAGAAAGTAGAAGGATACATTAAGTTACAGATCCCTGCTGGTAAAGCTACACCAGCACCACCAGTTGGTCCTGCACTTGGACAGCATGGTGTAAACATCGTTGAATTTACAAAACAGTTCAACGCAAAGACAGCTGATCAGGGTGATATGATCATTCCTGTAGTTATCACAGTTTATGCAGACAGAAGTTTCAGTTTCGTAACAAAAACTCCACCTGCACCGGTTCTTTTAAAGAAAGCATGCAAAATCAAATCCGGTTCTGCAACACCTAACAAGACAAAGGTTGCAACAATCTCCAAAGCTGATCTGCAGAAGATCGCTGAGACAAAGATGCCTGATCTGAATGCAGCAAGCCTTGAGGCTGCTATGAGCATGATCGCTGGTACAGCAAGAAGTATGGGAATCGCTGTAGAAGAATAAGACTTTTACAGATTTAACACAAAAGTGGGAGGAATTAGTTCCGCCACTACCACTAGGAGGTAAACGAAATGAAACATGGTAAGAAATATAGCGATGCTGCGAAAGCATTCGATCGCGCTACACAGTTTGAGCCTGCAGAAGCTATTGCGTTAGCAAAGAAGTCGGCAGTTGCTAAATTTGATGAAACAATCGAAGTTCACATCAGAACAGGATGTGACGGACGTCATGCAGATCAGCAGATCCGTGGCGCAGTTGTTCTTCCGAACGGAACAGGTAAAGAAGTAAAGGTTTTAGTATTCGCGAAAGGTGATAAGCTTACAGAAGCTGAAGCAGCCGGTGCAGATTTTGTCGGCGGCGATGAGCTGATCCCTAAGATCCAGAATGATGGATGGTTAGACTTTGATGTTGTTGTTGCAACACCTGACATGATGGGCGTTGTTGGTCGTCTTGGTAAGGTTTTAGGACCGAAAGGTTTAATGCCAAACCCGAAGGCCGGTACAGTAACAATGGATGTTACAAAGGCTGTTAAAGATATCAAAGCCGGTAAGATCGAGTACAGATTAGATAAGTCCAACATTATCCATGTTCCGGTTGGAAAGGCTTCTTTCACAGAGGAACAGCTTCAGCAGAACTTCGATGCACTGATGGATGCTATCGTAAAGGCAAAACCAAGCACATTAAAGGGTCAGTATTTAAGAAGCATTACACTTGCTCCTACAATGGGACCTGGTGTAAAGGTCAGCGTAGCTAAATTCTAATTCGTATAGTTAGAGATCAATTGAGGCGATCGGTCATACCGGTCGCCTTCTTTTTGATGCATAGAAAATTTTAGGGGATCCCCTATGCAGTAAAAGCAGGCAAGCTTGCAAAGATGCGCACTGCGGCGTACAATGTAGATGTCGCAAGCATTGTCGTACATTTGCAGAGCAAATGTACGGCGCAATAACCTGCGTGGCAGGTTATAGAAAAGCGACCGCCGCAGGCGCAAGAATGTGCCAAGGCACATTCTTTTTTATAGGGAATAAAACAGATGAAGAAAAACTGGAAACGAAAATTAGTATGGTTCACGATAGCACTTATTCTGACCTTACTTGTCGGAACAGCGGTTCTGGCGACTGTGTTACAACATAAAAAGAAGGAAAAAGCTGCCTGGCAGGAACAGATGCAGGCAGAGCAGATCGCGGAAATAAATGCACAAACAGATGCGGAAACACAGATGCATGCAGGCGCTGGTGTGCAGATAGGGAGTGGACAGGATGACAATACAGGAGGAGAGGATCGTGAAGATGCCTCTCTTCCGGAAATTGAAACAGATCAGAAGGAACAGAATCCGCAGGAAGAACAAAAGACTGATCCGGCAGAGGAAAAAGGGAAAGCTGTTATGACTTTTGCGGGAGATATCTGCTTTCATGATGCATATGCCAATATGTATGCACTTTCTGCCCGCGGCGGTAATATAGAAAGTTGTATCGGCGCATCGCTTCTTGCAGAAATGCGTGATGCGGATATTTGTATGATCAATAATGAATTCCCATATTCAGACCGCGGACAGCCGGTTGAAGGAAAAACATTTACTTTTTGCAGTAAGCCCGGAAATGTGAAGCTGCTTTCGCAGATGGGAGTGGATATTGTTTCCCTTGCCAATAATCATGCGTATGATTATGGACAGGATGCGCTTCTTGACAGCCTGGATACACTGGACGGGGAGGGAATTGCGCGCGTGGGGGCCGGCAGAAATCTGGAAGAGGCAATGGCGCCTGTATATTTTGATGTAAATGGAACAAAAATCGGTATTTTAGCAGCTACCCAGATTGAACGACTGGAAAATCCGGATACGAAGGGCGCGACCGAAGACAGTCCGGGCGTATTCCGGTGTTTTAATGAAACGGAATTAAACCGCCTGCTGGAACAGATAAAACAGACAAAACAGCAATGCGATTTCCTGACTGTATACATACACTGGGGAACGGAAAACACAGATGAACTTGACTGGGCACAGCCCTATCAGGCAAAACTGATCGCGGAGGCAGGCGCAGATCTGATCGTCGGATGCCATCCGCACTGCCTGCAGGGGATAGATTATATGGGAGATACGCCGGTAATCTACAGCCTCGGTAATTTCTGGTTCAATTCCAAAGAGGTGGATACAGCACTTCTGAAAGTGACGGTGCAGGGAGATACGCTGGAAAACATTCAGATGATTCCGGCGCTGCAGAAGGACTGCAGTACAAATGCGTTGGACGGCGCAGAAGGAGAACGGGTCATCAATTATCTGCAGAGCTTGTCGGAAAATATCACGATCGATGCGGAAGGTTATATTAGTAGCAATTAACCGCACAAAAAGACCGGAAATAGTCCTGAAACAATCCTAAAACTCGAGAAATGGAATGAATTATAGTAAAAATACAAAGATTTTTGCGGCTAACAGCACAATTCGCTTGACAAGGCTCTCATAACATGATATCTTATACAAGGTCGTTTTAGATCATGCCGAAGACAGCAGGTGCTCGATGAGCGTAAGTGTATCGCCTGCCGAGGGAAAGATTCAATAGTTAGTTTGAATGTCAGCCTTCCGTTTTCGGGAGGCTTTTTATAGCGTATCACGCAACTCGTTTAAAAGGCTATGACTCCAGACGACAGCAAATCTAAAAGGAGGTAAAAAAATGGCTAAAGTAGAATTAAAGCAGCCGATTGTAGCTGAAATTTCAGAAAACATCAAAGATGCACAGTCAGTTGTTCTTGTTGACTATCGTGGTCTTACAGTAGAACAGGATACAAAACTTCGTAAGCTGTGTCGTGAAAACGGCGTAACATACAAAGTTTACAAGAACACAATGATGAACTTTGCATTCAAGGGAACACAGTTTGAAGCTCTTGCTCCATATCTGGAAGGACCTAGCGCAGCAGCTATCTCTACTACAGATGCAACAGCACCTGCACGTGTACTTGGTAAATTCGCCAAGGAAGCTGACAAACTTGAAATCAAGGGTGGTGTAGTTGAAGGTATTGCTTACGATGCAGCAGGTATTGCAAACATCGCAACAATCCCAAGCAGAGAGGAACTCCTTTCCAAATTACTGGGAAGCATGCAGTCACCTATTACAAACTTTGCCCGTGTTATTAAGCAGATCGCTGAAAAAGACGGCGAAGTAGCAGAAGCTCCTGCAGAAGCAGCAGAGGCTCCGGCTGAAGAAACAGCTGAAACACCGGCTGAATAAGAAAACGAAAACAAACTATTAAAAATGGAGGATATTAAAATGGCAAAATTAACAACAGCAGAACTTATTGATGCTATCAAAGAGTTAACAGTTTTAGAATTAAATGATTTAGTAAAAGCTTGTGAAGAAGAATTCGGCGTATCTGCAGCAGCAGGCGTTGTAGTTGCAGCAGCAGGTGCTGGCGCAGCAGCAGAAGAAGAAAAGACAGAGTTCGACGTAGAGCTGACAGAAGTTGGTCCTAACAAGGTTAAGGTTATCAAGGTTGTTCGTGAAGCTACAGGACTTGGCTTAAAGGAAGCTAAAGACGTAGTTGACGGCGCTCCTAAGGTGATCAAAGAAGCTGCTTCCAAAGAAGAAGCTGATGATATCAAGGCTAAACTTGAAGCTGAAGGCGCAAAGGTTACTCTTAAATAATCAAAGCGTAAAAGACAGACCCCGGACATTATGTCCGGGGCTTTTTAAATTTGAGAAAAGTTTTTGTTGACTATAAAAACACGTTGTAGTAGAATGTATGGTGCACTATTGTGGTGCGGTAGGCTATTTTTATGCCCATATTTGGGAGAAAAGCCAAAAGCAGCATGGCAAATAATATGAACGAGGTGAATGTCAATGGAAAAGAACAGAATACGTCCGATTGCTTCCGGCAAGCATATACGTATGAGTTACTCACGGCAAAAAGAAGTTTTGGATATGCCAAACCTGATTGAGGTTCAGAAGGAATCCTATAAATGGTTTCTGGATGAAGGCCTGAAAGAAGTATTTGCAGATATTTCTCCGATTGCCGATTACAGTGGACACTTAAGTCTGGAGTTTGTTGATTTTGAACTCTGTGAAGACGAAGTCAAGTATTCTATTGAAAAGTGTAAAGAGCGTGATGCAACATATGCAGCACCTTTAAAGGTAAAAGTACGCCTTTACAACAAGGAAAAGGAAGAGATCACAGAACATTCCATCTTTATGGGCGATCTTCCGCTCATGACAGAGACAGGTACATTCGTGATCAACGGTGCTGAACGTGTTATTGTCAGCCAGTTAGTTCGTTCTCCGGGTATTTATTATGCGATTGGTCATGATAAGATCGGAAAGGAGCTTTATTCCTGTACCGTAATTCCTAACCGTGGTGCATGGTTAGAGTATGAAACAGATTCCAATGATGTTTTCAGCGTTCGTGTAGATAGAACAAGAAAAGTGCCGATCACCGTATTTTTACGTGCGCTTGGTATTGGTACTAACACAGAGATCCTGGAGTTATTCGGTGAGGAACCAAAGATTCTTGCCAGCTTCACAAAGGATCCTTCTATTACAGAAAGAAATCCGGAAGGCAGCTATGAGGAAGGCCTGCTTGAACTGTATCGTAAGATCCGTCCGGGTGAACCTCTCAGCGTAGAAAGTGCTGAAAGCCTTATTACAGCTATGTTCTTTGATCCGAGACGTTATGACCTTGCAAAGGTTGGACGTTATAAATTCAACAAAAAGCTTGCGCTGAAAAACCGTATCAGACATGCTACTCTGTCACAGGATGTTACCAATCCTTTCACAGGGGAGATCATTGCAAGTGCCGGTGATGAAGTCAGTGCAGAGCTGGCTGATGAGATCCAGAATGCTGCTGTTCCGTATGTGTGGATCCAGACAGAAGAGAGAGAAGTCAAAGTTCTTTCCAATATGATGGTAGATCTGACAAGCTTTGTGGACTGCAATCCAAAAGAGCTTGGTATTACAGAGCTGGTATATTTCCCTGTTCTGCAGCAGATCCTGCAGGAGTACTCTGATAAGCCGGAAGAATTAGCAGATGCTATTTCAAAAAATGTATCAGAACTGATTCCAAAACATATCACAAAGGAAGATATTTTAGCTTCCATTAACTATAATATGCATCTGGAATATGGTCTGGGTAACGATGATGATATCGATCACCTCGGTAACAGACGTATCCGTGCGGTAGGTGAACTGCTGCAGAACCAGTATCGTGTAGGTCTGACAAGACTGGAACGTGTTGTCCGTGAAAGAATGACAACACACGATACAGAAGAAGTGACTGCACAGGCACTGATCAATATCAAGCCGGTACAGGCAGCGGTGAAAGAATTCTTCGGATCATCCCAGCTGTCACAGTTCATGGATCAGAATAACCCACTTGGTGAGCTGACCCACAAGAGACGTCTTTCCGCACTTGGTCCTGGTGGTCTTTCCAGAGATCGTGCAGGTTTCGAGGTTCGAGACGTACATTACTCCCACTACGGAAGAATGTGCCCGATCGAGACACCTGAAGGTCCTAACATCGGTCTGATCAACTCTCTTGCATCTTATGCAAGAATCAACGAATATGGTTTCGTGGAAGCTCCTTATCGTAAGGTTGATAAGTCTGATCCGCAGAATCCACGTGTTACAGATGAAGTTGTATACATGACAGCAGATGAAGAAGATAATTACCATGTAGCACAGGCGAGTGAGCCACTTGATGAAAACGGATATTTCAAGAAAACATCCATTTCCGGCCGTTATCGTGAGGAGACACAGGAATATCCTCGTGCCATGATCGATTACATGGACGTATCTCCAAAGATGATCTTTTCCGTTGCAACGGCGCTGATCCCGTTCCTGCAGAATGATGATGCAAACCGTGCACTGATGGGATCCAACATGCAGCGTCAGGCGGTTCCGCTGTTATTTACAGAGGCTCCTGTGGTTGGTACAGGTATGGAGCCTAAGACAGCAGTCGACTCAGGTGTCTGTGTTGTGGCAAGGAAAGCAGGTACAATTGATTATGTATCTTCCAAGCTGATCAGAATGACATATGATGATGGCGAAAAGGACGAATATCATTTAACAAAATTCTCCAGAAGTAACCAGTCCAACTGCTATAACCAGAAACCGATCGTATTTAAGGGCGATCATGTAGAAGCCGGCGAAGTGATCGCAGACGGTCCTTCTACAGACGGCGGTGAACTTGCGCTTGGTAAGAACCCGCTGATCGGCTTTATGACATGGGAAGGTTATAACTACGAGGATGCTGTATTATTAAGTGAAAGATTAGTACAGGAAGATGTTTATACATCTATCCATATTGAAGAATATGAAGCAGAAGCCAGAGATACAAAGCTCGGCCCGGAAGAGATCACAAGAGACGTTCCGGGTGTCGGTGATGATGCACTGAAGGATCTGGATGACCGTGGTATCATCCGTATTGGTGCAGAAGTCCGCGCCGGTGATATCTTAGTTGGTAAGGTAACACCAAAGGGTGAGACTGAACTGACAGCAGAAGAAAGACTGCTTCGTGCGATCTTCGGTGAAAAGGCACGTGAAGTGCGTGATACTTCCCTGAAGGTTCCACATGGTGAATATGGTATTATTGTAGATGCCAAGGTATTCACAAGAGAAAACGGTGACGAATTATCTCCTGGTGTCAATCAGGCAGTTCGTATTTACATTGCACAGAAGAGAAAAATCTCAGTCGGTGATAAGATGGCCGGTCGTCATGGTAACAAGGGTGTCGTTTCCCGTGTACTTCCTGTAGAGGATATGCCATACCTGCCAAACGGACGCCCGCTGGATATCGTATTAAATCCACTTGGTGTGCCTTCCCGTATGAATATCGGACAGGTGCTTGAGATCCATCTTTCTCTTGCAGCCAAAGCACTTGGTTTCAATGTGGCAACACCTGTATTCGATGGCGCAAAGGAAAGCGATATCATGGATACGCTGGAGCTTGCAAATGATTACGTCAATCTGGAATGGGATGAGTTCAAAGCAAAACATGGCGAAGAGCTCCTGCCTGAAGTTCTGGATTACTTATATGAAAACAGAGATCACAGAAAGCTGTGGAAGGGTGTTCCGATCTCCAGAGACGGTAAGGTAAGACTTCGTGACGGTAGAACAGGTGAGTTCTTCGATTCACCGGTAACGATCGGTCACATGCATTACCTGAAACTCCATCATTTGGTAGATGATAAGATCCATGCACGTTCAACCGGACCATACTCCTTAGTTACACAGCAGCCGCTCGGTGGTAAGGCACAGTTCGGTGGACAGCGTTTCGGTGAAATGGAAGTTTGGGCACTGGAAGCTTATGGTGCATCTTATACACTGCAGGAAATCCTGACAGTGAAATCCGATGATGTGATCGGACGTGTGAAGACATACGAAGCGATCATCAAGGGTGAAAATATTCCTGAACCGGGTATTCCGGAATCCTTCAAGGTACTCTTGAAAGAATTACAGTCTCTTGGTCTGGATGTGAAAGTACTCGATGAAAACCAGAATGAAATCGACATTATGGAAACCATCGATTACGGCGATACGGACATGCGCGCTGAAATGGAAGGCGGACACAGGGGCAGCTATAATGAAGAGGATTCATTAGGAAGCATGGGCTATCAGAAACAGGAATTTGATGAAGATAGCGAGGAACTGATCAATGTAGATGATGAAGCAGACGAGGCAGAGGATTTTTCGTTCGACGGCGACGGTCTGGATGATTCATATGACGAATAAGGATTCTACAAACGTAAGTTGGAAGGAGTGCCATAAATGTCAGAAACAAAAAACGAAACGTACGAACCAGTGACATTTGATGCGATCAAAATTGGATTGGCATCACCGGATAAGATCAGAGAATGGTCCAGAGGAGAAGTCCTGAAGCCGGAAACGATCAACTACAGAACATTAAAGCCGGAACGTGACGGTCTGTTCTGTGAAAGAATTTTCGGACCAAGCAAGGACTGGGAATGTCATTGTGGTAAATACAAAAAAATCAGATATAAAGGTGTTGTCTGCGATCGTTGTGGCGTTGAGGTTACAAAGTCAAGCGTCCGCAGAGAGCGTATGGGACATATCGAACTGGCAGCACCGGTTTCCCATATCTGGTATTTCAAGGGAATCCCGAGCAGAATGGGTCTTTTATTAGACCTTTCTCCTCGTGTACTGGAAAAGGTATTATATTTTGCATCTTATATCGTACTGGATGCAGGTCAGACAGATCTGGAATACAAACAGATCCTGTCAGAAAAGGAATGTCAGGATGCCAAAGATAAATACGGTGCAAATGCATTCCGTGCAGGCATGGGTGCTGAGGCAGTCAAAGAGCTTCTGGAAGCGATCGATCTGGAAAAGGATTCCGTAGAGCTGAAAACAGAGCTGAAGGATGCCAACGGACAGAAACGTGCCAGAATCATCAAGAGACTGGAAGTTGTAGAAGCTTTCCGTGAATCAGGCAACAGACCGGAATGGATGATCATGGATGCAATCCCGGTTATCCCACCGGATTTAAGACCAATGGTACAGCTCGATGGTGGACGTTTTGCGACATCGGATCTGAACGATCTGTATCGTCGTATCATCAACAGAAACAACCGTCTGAAGAGACTGATCGAGCTCGGCGCACCGGATATTATCGTTCGAAATGAAAAGAGAATGCTGCAGGAAGCTGTAGACGCTCTGATCGATAACGGCCGTAGAGGTCGTCCGGTAACAGGCCCTGGTAACAGAGCGCTGAAATCTCTGTCCGATATGCTGAAAGGTAAGGGCGGTCGTTTCCGTCAGAACCTGTTAGGTAAGCGTGTTGACTACTCAGGACGTTCCGTTATCGTTGTAGGACCGGAGCTGAAGATTTATCAGTGTGGTCTGCCAAAAGAAATGGCGATTGAATTGTTTAAGCCTTTTGTTATGAAAGAGCTTGTTTCAAGAGGCATTTCACAGAATATCAAAAATGCAAAGAAATTAGTTGAAAAGTTAGATACACAGGTTTGGGATGTGCTCGAAGAAGTCATTAAAGAGCATCCGGTTATGTTAAACCGTGCTCCTACACTGCACAGACTTGGTATTCAGGCATTTGAGCCAATTCTGGTAGAAGGTAAGGCTATTAAGCTGCATCCACTTGTATGTACCGCATACAACGCCGATTTCGACGGTGACCAGATGGCTGTCCATCTTCCGCTTTCCGTGGAAGCACAGGCAGAATGCCGATTCCTCCTGTTATCACCAAACAACCTGTTAAAGCCATCCGATGGTGGCCCTGTAGCCGTTCCTTCACAGGATATGGTACTTGGTATTTACTACCTGACACAGGAAAGACCGGGTGCAAAGGGAGAAGGCAAATTCTTCAAGAGTGTGAATGAAGCAATTCTGGCATATGAAAACCAGATCATCACATTGCACAGCCGTATCAAGGTCCGTGTGCACAAGCAGATGCCTGACGGAAGCACAGTAACAGGCAATGTAGAATCCACAATGGGAAGGTTCCTCTTAAATGAGATCATCCCGCAGGATCTTGGATTTGTAGACAGAAGCAATCCGGATAACGCGTTGGCACTTGAGATCGATTTCCATGTCGGCAAAAAGGGTCTGAAGCAGATTCTGGAAAAAGTTATCAATACACACGGTGCAACAAAGACAGCAGAAGTGCTGGATGATATTAAAGCAATGGGTTACAAGTACTCCACAAGAGCAGCTATGACAGTATCCATTTCCGATATGACAGTGCCTGCTAAGAAACCGGAAATGCTGGAAGCAGCCCAGAAGACAGTTGACCTGATCACGAAGAACTTCAACCGTGGTCTTATTACAGAAGAAGAAAGATACAGAGCTGTTGTTGAAACATGGAACGAGACAGATAAGGAACTGACAGATGTTCTTCTGAAGGGTCTGGATCAGTACAATAACATCTTCATGATGGCTGACTCAGGTGCCCGTGGTTCCAACCAGCAGATCAAACAGCTTGCAGGTATGCGTGGACTGATGGCAGATACAACCGGTCGAACGATCGAATTGCCTATCAAGTCAAACTTCCGTGAAGGTCTTGACGTACTGGAATACTTCATGTCAGCGCATGGTGCCCGTAAGGGTCTGTCCGATACAGCGCTTCGTACAGCCGATTCCGGATACCTGACAAGACGTATGGTTGACGTTTCACAGGAACTGATCATCCGTGAAACAGATTGTAGTGAAAACCGCAGCGAAATCCCAGGTATGTATGTAAAAGCATTCATGGATGGAAAAGAAACGATCGAAGGTCTGAAAGACCGTATTACAGGACGTTTCTCCTGCGAAGATATCAAAGATAAAGACGGTAATCTGATCGTAAAGGCAAACCATATGATCACACCAAGCAGAGCAAGCAAGATCATGAGCGTCGGTGTAGATAAAGATGGTAATCCGATCGAGCAGGTCAAGATCCGTACGATCCTTGGCTGCCGCTGCCACAACGGTATCTGCTCTAAGTGTTACGGTGCCAACATGGCAACAGGTGAAGCCGTACAGGTCGGTGAAGCAGTAGGTATTATCGCCGCCCAGTCAATCGGTGAACCTGGTACACAGCTTACAATGCGTACCTTCCATACAGGTGGTGTAGCCGGTGATGATATCACACAGGGTCTTCCTCGTGTCGAAGAGCTTTTTGAAGCGAGAAAGCCAAAGGGACTTGCGATCATTGCTGAGTTCGGCGGAATTGCTACGATCAAGGATACAAAGAAGAAACGTGAGATCATTGTTACAAATGAAGAAACAGGCGAAAGCAAGACATATCTGATCCCTTACGGATCACGTATCAAGATCTTAGACGGTACAAAACTCGAAGCCGGTGATGAACTGACAGAAGGTAGTGTTAACCCGCATGATCTGTTAAAGATCAAGGGTATCCGTGCAGTACAGGATTACATGATCCGTGAAGTACAGCGTGTATACCGTCTGCAGGGTGTTGATATCGCAGATAAGCATATCGAAGTGATCGTACGTCAGATGCTGAAGAAGATCCGCATCGAGAACAACGGAGATTCCGATTTCTTACCGGGTATCTTAGTTGATGTACTTGACTTCGAAGATATGAATGAAGAACTGATCGCACAGGGTAAACAGCCGGCAGAAGGCAATCAGGTAATGCTTGGTATCACAAAGGCAGCCCTCGCTACAAACTCCTTCCTGTCAGCCGCTTCCTTCCAGGAAACAACAAAGGTTCTGACAGAAGCAGCTATCAAGGGTAAGGTTGATCCGCTGATCGGTCTGAAAGAAAACGTAATCATCGGTAAGCTGATCCCGGCAGGAACCGGTATGAAGAGATACAGAAATGTAGTCTTAAGTACAGATAAGGATCCGGAGGACGAGATTTCCTTTGATGATGAAGTAAGTTTCGATGATGTTGCGGAAGATGTTGCAGAGCAGGTAGAAGATACAGAAGCTGCCAAAACAGAAGAAACAACAGAAAATGTAACAGAATAAAGCAGAATTTGACAGGGCTTTCCGGAAAATGACCGGAAAGCCCTGTTTCTTACTGCATAGGAAATTCCTTTGAAATCTCCTATACAGCAAAAGCAAGCGAGCTTGCATAGATGCGCACTCGCGCGGATAAGAAATATGTCGCAGGCGACCGCGCCTGGCGCGAGAATGTGCTGTCGCACATTCTTTGCCCGATAAGAAAGAAAAAAGTGGGAATACTACTTGACAAAGGGAAAATGAGAACCTATACTAAACGAGTATGCATGAAATTGCATCTATTTTTGTGCGCATAGAAAATCAAACTACAAGAAATGAGGTGAAAAAGAATGCCAACATTTAACCAGTTAGTAAGAAAAGGACGTCAGACATCTGTAAAGAAATCAACAGCACCTGCTCTTCAGAAAGGATACAACTCCCTTCACAAGAAAGCTACTGATGTTTCTTCACCACAGAAGCGTGGTGTTTGTACAGCTGTTAAGACTGCTACTCCTAAGAAACCTAACTCAGCTCTTAGAAAGATCGCCAGAGTTCGTCTTTCAAACGGAATCGAAGTTACATCTTATATTCCGGGTGAAGGCCACAACTTACAGGAGCATAGCGTTGTTTTAGTAAGAGGTGGTAGAGTAAAGGACCTTCCTGGTACACGTTATCACGTAATCAGAGGTACTTTGGATACAGCAGGAGTTGCTAACAGAAAGCAGGCCCGTTCCAAATACGGCGCTAAGAGACCAAAACAGGCTAAATAATCCGGCTTGGTTTCAAATGTACCACAGGTTACAGACTAATTTAGTGTTGGGATTCGATTATCACACATTGTGTGCATAGACAATACCGCACGTACACATTAGTGGTTATATGTGAGTACCTATGATTTAGTTAATAATAATTAAGGAGGGAAGAACCGTGCCACGTAAAGGACATATTCAGAAAAGAGACGTATTAGCAGATCCTATGTACAACAGCAAAGTGGTTACAAAGCTTATCAATAACATCATGTTAGACGGTAAGAAAGGTGTAGCACAGAAGATTGTTTACGGAGCATTTGCTAAAGTAGAAGAGAAATCCGGTAAACCGGCTCTTGAAACTTTCGAAGAGGCTATGAACAACATCATGCCTTCTCTGGAAGTAAAAGCAAGACGTATTGGTGGTGCTACTTATCAGGTACCTATCGAAGTACGTCCTGACAGACGTCAGGCTTTAGGTCTCCGTTGGCTTACAATGTTCTCACGTAAGAGATCAGAGAAGACTATGGAAGACAGACTGGCTAACGAGATCTTAGATGCTGCTAACAACACTGGTGCAGCTGTTAAGAGAAAAGAAGACATGCATAAAATGGCAGAGGCTAATAAAGCATTTGCTCACTACAGATTCTAAAAGGAGGAAATACCTTGGCTGGAAGAGAATATCCATTAGAGAGAACCAGAAATATAGGTATTATGGCTCATATCGATGCTGGTAAAACAACATTAACAGAGCGTATCCTTTATTATACTGGTGTTAACTACAAGATTGGTGATACCCATGAAGGTACTGCTACCATGGACTGGATGGAACAGGAGCAGGAAAGAGGTATTACAATCACATCAGCCGCTACTACATGTCACTGGACATTAGAGGAAAACTGTAAGCCGAAACCGGGTGCTTTAGAGCATCGTATCAATATCATTGATACTCCTGGACACGTTGACTTTACAGTTGAGGTTGAGCGTTCCCTTCGTGTACTGGATGGCGCTGTCGGCGTATTCTGTGCAAAGGGTGGTGTAGAGCCTCAGTCAGAAAATGTATGGCGTCAGGCTGACACATACAACGTACCTAGAATGGCTTTCATTAACAAAATGGACATCCTGGGTGCAAACTTCTACGGTGCAGTAGAGCAGATCAGAACAAGATTAGGTAAGAATGCGATCGTTCTTCAGTTACCAATCGGTAAAGAAGATGATTTCAAGGGAATTATCGATCTGTTCGAGATGAAAGCATATATTTACAATGACGATAAGGGTGATGATATTTCCATCACTGATATCCCGGACGATATGAAGGATGATGCAGAATTATATCGTAGCGAACTGATCGAAAAGATCTGCGAGCTGGATGATGATCTGATGATGCAGTATCTGGAAGGTGAAGAACCGGCTGTTGAAGATTTAAAGAAAGTTCTTCGTAAAGCTACATGTGAATGTACAGCTATTCCGGTTTGCTGTGGTTCCGCATATCGTAACAAAGGTGTACAGAAGCTTCTGGATGCTATTCTGGAGTATATGCCTGCACCTACAGATATCCCACCTATCAAGGGTGTTGACTTAGAGGGTAATGAGATCGTAAGACATTCTTCTGATGAAGAACCTTTCTCAGCTCTTGCATTCAAGATCATGGCTGACCCATTCGTTGGTAAGCTTGCATTCTTCCGTGTATATTCCGGTACAATGAATGCTGGATCTTATGTACTGAACGCGACAAAAGATAAAAAGGAACGTGTTGGACGTATCCTGCAGATGCATGCAAACAAGAGAGCAGAGCTTGACAAAGTTTACTCCGGTGATATCGCAGCAGCAGTTGGATTTAAGTTCACGACAACAGGTGATACAATCTGTGACGAGCAGCATCCTGTTATCCTTGAGTCTATGGAATTCCCGGAACCTGTTATCGAGCTTGCTATCGAGCCTAAGACAAAAGCAGGTCAGGGTAAATTAGGTGAAGCTTTAGCAAAACTTGCGGAAGAAGATCCGACATTCCGTGCGCATACAGATCAGGAAACCGGTCAGACAATCATCGCCGGTATGGGTGAGCTTCATCTGGAGATCATCGTTGACCGTCTGCTTCGTGAATTCAAGGTAGAGGCTAACGTAGGTGCTCCTCAGGTTGCTTACAAAGAGACATTTACAAAGCCTGTTGATCAGGAATACAAATATGCTAAGCAGTCCGGTGGTCGTGGACAGTACGGACACTGTAAAGTTAAATTCGAGCCAATGGATCCGAACGGCGAAGAAACATTTAAGTTCGAGTCTACCGTTGTCGGTGGTGCGATTCCGAAGGAATACATCCCAGCAGTCGGAGAAGGTATCGAAGAAGCTGCAAAGGCTGGTATCCTTGGAGGATTCCCTGTACTCGGTGTACATGCAAATGTATACGATGGTTCTTACCATGAAGTCGATTCCTCAGAAATGGCATTCCATATTGCCGGATCTATGGCATTCAAGGAAGCTATGCAGAAGGCTGCACCTGTATTACTTGAGCCTATCATGAAGGTAGAAGTTACAATGCCTGAAGAATACATGGGTGATGTAATCGGTGATATCAATTCACGTCGTGGTCGTATCGAAGGTATGGAAGATATCGGAGGCGGCAAGATGGTTAAGGGTTATGTTCCGCTTGCTGAAATGTTCGGTTATTCTACAGACCTGCGTTCTAAGACACAGGGACGTGGTAACTACTCAATGTTCTTTGAGAAATATGAGCCGGTACCGAAGTCCGTACAGGAAAAGGTTTTAGCAGCAAAGGCAAAATAATTGACCCCTGCGGCTAAAAATGCTTGAAATTATCGGCTATCTTTACTATAATCAAAGATAGCCGAGTTAATAGACACAAACAAACAACAATAAGAAAATTAAAGGAGAGTTTCAAAATGGCAAAAGCTAAATTTGACAGAACCAAACCACATTGTAACATTGGTACTATCGGTCACGTTGACCATGGTAAAACAACTTTAACAGCAGCTATCACAAGAGTATTAGCTGAAAGAGTACCAGGTAACGAAAAAGTTGATTTCGAAAATATCGATAAGGCTCCAGAAGAAAGAGAACGTGGTATCACAATTTCTACAGCTCACGTTGAATACCAGACAGCAAAGAGACATTACGCACACGTTGACTGCCCAGGTCATGCTGACTATGTAAAGAACATGATCACAGGTGCTGCTCAGATGGATGGTGCTATCCTCGTTGTAGCTGCTACTGATGGTGTTATGGCTCAGACAAAGGAGCACATCCTTCTGTCTCGTCAGGTAGGTGTACCTTACATCGTAGTATTCATGAACAAGTGTGATATGGTTGATGATCCAGAATTACTTGAATTAGTAGAAATGGAAATCACAGAGCAGTTAGAGGAATATGATTTCACAGGCTGCCCAATCATCAAAGGTTCTGCTCTGAAAGCTCTGGAAGATCCGATGAGCGAGTGGGGCGACAAGATCATGGAACTTATGGATACAATTGATTCTTATATTCCAGATCCTCAGCGTGATACAGATAAGCCATTCCTGATGCCTATCGAAGATGTATTCTCTATCACAGGTCGTGGTACAGTTGCTACCGGTAGAGTAGAGCGTGGTGTTCTTCATATGTCTGACGAAGTTGAAATCGTTGGTGTTAAGGAAGAAACACAGAAGACTGTTGTAACAGGTATCGAAATGTTCCGTAAGCTGTTAGACGAAGCTCAGGCTGGTGATAACATCGGTGCACTTCTTCGTGGTATCCAGAGAACAGATATCGAAAGAGGACAGGTTCTTGCTAAACCAGGTAGTGTAACATGCCACAGAAAGTTCACAGCTCAGGTTTACGTTTTAACAAAAGATGAAGGTGGACGTCATACTCCTTTCTTCAACAACTACAGACCTCAGTTCTACTTCAGAACAACTGATATCACAGGTGTTTGTGAATTACCAGAAGGTACAGAAATGTGTATGCCTGGCGATAATGTAGAAATGACAATCGAACTGATCCATCCAATCGCTATGGAGCAGGGTCTTACATTCGCTATTCGTGAGGGTGGACGTACTGTTGGATCAGGCCGTGTTGCTACTATCATTGAGTAATCTGCACGTTAGCTTTGAGCTAAGCGCATAAATACAAATAATTCAGCCCCTCGTGCTTGCACGTAAGGGGCTGTTTTTATTTGTATTTATAGGCATTTAGCGAATGTCGTGACCGACATGAAGCGAAGCGGAATGGAGGTGTGCTTAGTGGCTTCCGAGGAATTCAATAATTCTTGAACCTTTTCTCGATATTCTTGGTTGTAATCTAACCACATTTCTGTATGTTCACTATCAGTTACCGTCCAAATCATTTTGTATTGAATCATATATTTCTTGTCCCATAAACTGTGGGGTTAATGTATCTGCTTCACTGTTTATTACCAAAACCGGAATTTCAATATCTGCAATTTTGTCACATACATTTGCATCATCATAACTAAATCCCAAGCCACATGTGTATCATGTTCTAAAGGATAATTCTAGGACACACAACAATTTATCAATACAACCGGCTTATCTGTAATAAAAACGAAAGGACGAAAAGCTATGAAACTTATATATGCTACATATAACCAGTACTGCAATAGTATAGATATAACCACTTTTGATAATATGCTTCTTCGCATAGATTGTAGTAAGGCGGAGGACGGATTGAAGATCACACCAAATTCACAGTGCGCATTAAATGCTCTTGCGATTGATGAACCTATGGAGTATGCACGCTTAGTGTTGGATGGAGAAATGCAAGCTTGGATTGATGCAGAAGATAGTTTAGAAGTGTGGTAATTTTTCGGGCGGATTGCTATAGATTAGCAGTCCGCCTTTTTCAAAATCTTTACATAAATATAAGTGGGATGTAAGAGATGTGCGTGGTACAATAGGAAGTGAAATTTGAATTTTTAGGAGAAAACGATGAAGAAATGGACAAAAATATTGTTGATAATAGTTATAGTTATTTTTCTTGGCATACTGGCAGGACCATGTGCGGTAGACGCAAAGAACCAAAAAGAGAAAAAAGAATATGGCGTATTTTTAAGCATTGATTCGTCTCAGATAAAAAAGTTATACGGATATAGGCTGGTGGTCATTGATGCACAGTATTTTTCTGCAAAAGATATCCGTACCCTGCACAAAAAAGGCGTAAAAGTATATACCTACTTAAATGTCGGTTCCATCGAGAATTTTCGCTATTATTATAAGAAATATGAATATCTTACAATCGGAAATTATGAGAACTGGGAAGAAGAAAAGTGGGTAGATGTTTCGAATAAGGACTGGCAGAAGTTTATGGGAAAACTGTCGAAGAAGCTGCTGAAAAAAGGGGTGGATGGTTTCTTTATTGACAACTGCGATGTCTACGATTATGCAAAGACAAAGAAAAATTTTAAAGGACTGGCCAAAATACTGAAAAATATCAAACGTCTTGGAAAAGGTGTCATGATCAATGGCGGAGATGTTTTTGTGACAAAGTACAGAAAAACATACGGATCGGCGAAAGATATCATGACTGCCGTTAATCAGGAATCTGTGTGGAGCAGTATTCGGTTTGAAACGGGCACGTTTGGAAAACAGCCAGAAGATGTACGCAAATATTTTTCCGGTTATGTTCAAAAATGTAAAAAAGATAGAATGGAAGTCTATCTTTTAGAATACACGAAAGATAAAAAACTGATCAGACAAATTAAACAGTATTGCAGAAAAAATAAGTTTCACTATTATATATCGGATTCAATCGAATTGGATTAATAAACAAGTATCATGTTTCCATTATAACAGTTAAAAACTGCAGGCACAATATAAAGTTAGTAGAGTAGCATCTGTTAGTCGTGGAAGAGAATTTTTTCGACCAGGGTGTCCGGTGCCAAGAAATCAGGCAAATAAAAATACATGGTGCAAATCAGCCGTTTTTCACTATATTTTGGAGAGAAAACCATAAAAAATATGAGATAAAACGGGATTAAAGTATCGTGAAGGTGGACGTACAGTAGGTTCAGACCGTGTTGCTACAATCATTGAGTAATTTACGCGATGGCAATGAGCCAAATAAATAAGTAAAAATATAGCCCAGGAACGAGCTTGCTTGTTTCTGGGTTTATTTATTGGGAGAAGTTCGCGCCTAAAATGAAGCGGAGCGGTGTAAATTGATTCTTTTTGTACTATTAAGACTTGTGTACAATTTAAAATTACCATGTTAATATTAAATATATAAAATAAAAACAAGTTGTAGCAGAGGCTGAAATTGAATATATCATCGAAGATGATGTTTTAAATGTATGGCGTCAGACTAAACAACATTCTGGCATTATATATTCCTTTTTTAGAAAATATTATAGAGGAAAGAAAAAAACCATTGCTTATCGGCTAAAAATGTGGTTTTATATGATGAACCGTTGTCGTTGGAGGATATAGGTGTATCTTACGCTCCACAATCATATTGCTATTTGTCTATGCCGGGATAATAGAATCTTTGCAAGCAACAATTCTGAAATTCTATAATTGAAATAGTATAAATGATTTGAGAATATTGTTATATTCCAAAATCCGGATGGTAAAATGACAATGTTCATTTCAAAACCGGTATTACGGGAAATTGATATTTCTGATTATGTGGTCGGGGAGATATGAAATATTTAAGAGGAGAATATTTGTGGATAATTGGAAGAATATTTTGGATGAAAATATTTTAAAGACGAATATTAATTTTGCTGCCGTTTTTGTTATGAATTATGAATGCTTGAAAGAGTTTGTAATTGAACAAGTCAGGGATTTTTATTCAGAACATTTTTATATGGATGGTGACAGGATTGTGTGTGAAGAGTCCAATGCCTATAAAGAGAAAGTAAGGGCACTGGATAAGAATCTTGAGAACGCATCGTTAAAGTGGTTTATGGATGCAGAAGCTATTACGCAGGAAGATTATGATAGATATCAAATAATCCGTAAAAAGAGAAATGATATCACTCACAAATTACTTAAAAATCTAAATGAGGGTTTTGGTGAAGAAGTTGTACAGCTATTTGGGGATATGATGCGAATATATAATAAACTTGATAAGTGGTGGATAAACGAAATTGAAATACCAACATCAGCGGACGATATACCGGAAGATTATGATAGGAATGGCGTTTGTGGCGGACAGGCCTTAATTCTATCAATTATTAATGAAATTATATTCGGTAATGAGGGAGATAAATATAAGGAATTGTTGAATGAATTTATGAAAAATAAAAATGATATGTAGCGTTTGAGTTATTAAGTTGACATTAAATTGTATGGGGAAAATCAAAATCCTGAATCTTGTAGCTGTTGAAACAGATGAGAACTTTGTGGATTAACAGGGCTTGGAAGAACCGTAATAGTAGTAAAGTCATAGTAGGTTCAATTTTGGGAAGTATTCAATTTATTGTTATAGTTACAAGGTATTGTTATGGAATCGCAAATGTAAAAACTGGTAAGGATAGAGACATAGTTGTAAAATAAAGGAGTAAGAAAATATATGTCAAGTAATGTAGTGATTCAAATTGTTTTAGAATATTTAAATCAAAAATATGTATTATCCGAATTGGAAAAGATATATTATCTACGATAACTAAATATAATGAGATTCCTTTTGATAGAAATGGTGCAGAGAATAAAGTTATTGAAAATAATATGAAGTATAAGGATATAGAAACTGCTATAAAAATGGTTCCGGGAATAAGTGTAATTCCTTTTACTGAAGTTTCAGATGAAGGCATTCGGGATAATTTGAAAATGCAGATTGAAGCTATGTGTCTTAAAGAATATAACATTATTAAGTGTTAACTTGAGCCTCAAGATAGAAAGAGAGATGAGCGTTTTGGAAAAGAATTTTGACCTTTCACAATTCGATGAATACAGAGAAGACAACAGAAGAGAAGTGAAAAAAGCAGATGGTGGTTTGCCGGTTTCGTTGTGGGACACCTATTCTTCTTTTGCAAACTGCTATGGTGGAGTCATTATTCTTGGTGTCAAAGAAAATAAAGATGGTAGTTGGAGAACTACCGGTCTCCAGAATGCATCTAAGCTTCGTAAGGAATTTTGGGATAATATGAATAATCCCAAGAAGGTAAATATTAATCTTTTGTCAGAAGATGATGTGCAGACCTATGAAGTTGGTGACAATAAAGATGTTATCATGGTTATATATGTGCCTATGGCAAAGCGTGAGCAGAAGCCGGTGTACATCAACAATGATATTTTCAATGGTACTTTCCGTCGCAATTATGAGGGCGATTATCATTGTACCAGATTGCAGGTAAAGACCATGCTTCGAGACCAGACTGAGCGTACCATGGATATGGAAGTGTTGGACAAGGTTCCTATGGAAGATTTGAATTATGATACCATTCATGGATATCGTAACAGTCATCGTTCTTTAAAAGAGGGACATCCGTTTGAACGCCTGAGCGATCATGAATATTTGCGAAGCATTGGTGCTGCTGCAATTTCTGAGGAAGATGGACAGTTACATCCTACGGCAGCAGGCATGTTGATGTTTGGGGATGAGTATAACATTGTGCGTCATTTCCCTGAGTATTTCTTGGATTATAGAGAAGAGTTAGACCCTACCACCCGTTGGAGTGACAGATTACAGTCCAGTTCCGGTGAATGGTCCGGAAATGTGTGCGACTTCTATTTTAGGGTTTATAACAAAATTATTAAAGATGTTAAGGTACCATTCAAAATGTCCGGTGGCGAGCGTGTTGACGATACACCGGTACACAAGGCAATTCGTGAAGCATTGGCAAATTGTCTGATTAATGCAGACTATCACGGTTTGCGAGGCATTGTTATCCGAAAAGAGCCGGACAAGCTGGTTTTGGCAAATCCCGGTTATATCAGAACGGGTAAAAAGCAAATGCGTCTTGGCGGTGAATCTGATCCGCGAAACAAGGCACTTATGAAGATGTTTAATCTTATCAATATCGGTGAGCGTGCCGGAAGCGGTGTGCCGAATATCTTTAATGTTTGGGCAGATGAAGGTTGGGAAGAACCGGTAATTGAGGAGAGATTTGATCCGGACAGAACAGTACTGTCGCTTCCTTTTAAGAAAAAGGTGACGAAAAAAAGTGGCGAAAAAAAAGTGGCGGAAAAAAGTGGCGAAAAAAAAGTGACGAAAAAAACGCAGGAAAAATATGATGCTATTTTGAATGCTATGCAGCCGGATAAGTGGTATAAGGCTTCGGAATTTGAAACTGTTGTTGGAGTTAAGGAATCAAGAATTAAAGTACTGCTTAAGGATATGCTAGAGCAGGGATTGATTGAAAGTATGGGCAGTACGAAGGGTAAGATGTATAAGAAAGTGAATGTATAAGAGAGAAGGGTTCCTATGAGTATTTTCATCACAAATAATATTGAACAAGAGTGTGAAAATTTGATTTCGATGTATACTGATATTGGGTATGTAAAGAAAAGAATCCTTCAGAACTATCCCAATTTATCGTCGGCGAAGCAATCGTCAGTAGCGAAAAAAATCAAATCACATATAGACCAAGCAAATAGTTTTTTTGAAGGAACGGATGATAATGTTTTGACGGCTCCTTTGACACTTTTTTACGCAATTCAAAATTATGCTAAAGCTATTTATCTTGTGAATTACCCCAATCTTTCGTTAGCGGGTTCACATGGAATTGATTTTGATAATACAGTTTCGCAGAATGCAAACGAAATAGGTAATATTACATGTAAAATGACAAGAAATGGAACGTTTCGTAACTTAATTGCTGTGACAGGGGATGACCTTTGTGCAGGTGATTCGTTTGTAATAAGAGATATATTTTCTATTATTCCAGAACTACGAGAAACTTATTTTTTAAGGTATTTTGAAGAACCAAATGTATTTCTTTTGAGAAAGAAGAAACATTGTATATCAGAATACGAGATGATTTTACAGGAAGAAAATGTTCAAAAAATAGCAAATAGAGATTTTTCTTTGCTGGGACAGAATAGCTTTCATTTAGTGTTTGAAGATAGTGCAGGGTACATTTGGATTGATGCAAACTACTCAGACGAAAAAGGGAAACGAGTGTTATATAATGATATTTATGGAAATATATATTGCACAAATGCAATTTCTGTTAATGGAAGGATTGTAAAGATAAGTAAAATTGTAAACTTATATATATGTTACTATGCATTTAGCATGCTTGTTCGATATCATCCGGAGAAATGGAAAGCATTTTGCGAGTCATCAGATATTGCAATAATACGAAAGCTACTGATAAACTGTAGACGCGAAATGCTTGTTGAGGTGATACAATTATTAAGTGGAAAAGAATATTCCTTTACAACGGTTATGGAAGAAATGGACGCAGAGCTTGATGCAAGTGAAGTCTATAAATTGGTAAAGGAAGAGGCGTGGAGAGAATACAAAAGAACAGGAAGAAATACACTTATTTTTTAGAAAGATTCAAGAAAAAATTGTTGGGCTAACAGTTGACTAAAGATACGCGCAAAGGAGTTTTGTGTATATCTTTACTTGAAATATGTGGCTGTTAGTATCGAACTAGTAGCTTGCATTCCGGAAATGAAGGGGGTTATCCTGAAGGACGGAACTCGTATTCCATATCTGGCAGATGGTGGAAATGTCGGTTATACGGATGTGACACATGCATACCATATCACAGGCTATGATCGCGTGGTAGATGTGGATGAGATACAGTCGTTATTGCTTTTGGTTAAGCCGGGAGAGGAGCCGGTTTCGGTAGATATTCAGTGAAAGCACAGAAAAGAAGTTAAAAACATTTGAAAATATGCTATGATGTAAGTATTCAAAATCATGTAAATCTGTAATGAGATAGTCATTTAAGAACTGGAGTTTACGGATTGATCAGAAATGTAATGACAACTTGCAGGAGAGCAAAATGGCACGAGACAAAAAGATAATCTACATCATAGAAGATGACGTGGCACTGAATCACGGAATTGAGCTGACGCTTGGAAATGAAGCATATGAGTGTCGTCAGTTTTTTACACTAGGTGAGATTCAGCATATAGAGCAGGCGGATCTTGTGATCCTGGATATTAATCTGCCGGACGGTAACGGATTTGACTACCTGAAACAAGTCAGAAAGATATCTAACGTGCCTGTCCTGATACTGACGGCGAACGATACGGAACTTGACGAGGTGATGGGACTGACGCTGGGAGCAGATGATTATGTTACAAAACCATTTTCACTCATGACGCTAAGGCTTCGTGTGAACAATCTGCTGGCAAGAGCAGGTGCCAGACAGGCAGAATATGCAAACAGATATGAAAAGCATGGTCTGGTTCTGGATTTCGGCAATTTACTGTTTCAGAAAAACGGTGTGGAAATCGAATTAAGTAAGACGGAGATCCGTTTATTGAAATATTTCACGGAAAATGAAGGGATCACGCTTCCCCGGGAAAAGCTGATCGACCATGTATGGCAGAATCAGCAGTATGTAGATGAAAATGCATTATCTGTCACTGTAAAAAGACTGCGGGATAAAATAGAAAGTCCCGGTGAGCGGCTGATCCATACTATATACGGTATTGGATATGTTTTTAAAGGATAGCGGTGCATCTGCCGGATAGCAGATATTTGTGATGGCAGCATAGGTGAAAACATGAAATATAGAAGAAACGAATATGAAATTTTAAATCAGATGCTGGATGATGCGATCGCAGGCACTTTTGAGGAAAACTGCTTTGATGAAAGTGAGCTTTCAAAATTGCAGACAAAGCTGATGCGTTATCTGACCTCGGCTTCGATGTCTGAAAAAAAGATTTGTGAAGAAAAGAATAACATAAAGGAGCTCATCACCAATATTTCGCACCAGACAAAAACACCGCTTACCAATATACTGATGTATGCGGAACTATTGACAGAGGCAGCGGAGACAGAGAAGGAAAAGGAATATGCCGGCGAAATATATGCGCAGGGGAAAAAGCTGGAAAGCCTGATCGGTGCACTTGTGAAAATGTCACGGCTTGAGACCGGGATCTTTCAATATGAGCAAAAGGTAACTGCTTATCAGGTGATCATCCAAAAAGTAGTGGAGCAGGCGCTCCCTAAAGCCTGCGCAAAGGAGATAACGATCCATGTAAAAGAGGGTGGCTGCTATCAGGCAAACATCGACGAAAAGTGGGTAGTGGAAGCAGTTTACAACATTCTGGACAATGCGATCAAGTATTCAGATGCAGGCACGGTGATTTCTGTGGAAGAGTTTTCCTATGAATTCTTTTCGGGAATACGGATTACAGATCAGGGTGTGGGCATTGCGGAAGAAGAAATTCCGTTATTGTTTGGGCGGTTTTACAGAGGAAAAACGGTGCATGACAAAGAAGGGATAGGTGTTGGCTTGTATCTGGCGCGTGAAATCGTGGAACATAACGGAGGATACATAAAGGTCAAGTCAGAAGTCTTAAAGGGTTCTACATTTGATATATGTTTTCCAAGATAATGTCATGCATTTCTTGTCATATATTTGTTTAGCAAATGTACGGCTAAATAACCCGCGAAGCAGATTATAGCGATATCAATTTATCTGCGAAGCAGATTTTGCAAGGATTGTGGTTCAAAATATTGCAACATTGTAAGATTTGAGAAAGAATCTGGAAAGAACAATGCGATATGCTGGGTATTGTAAAAAATACGCAGCATTTTTAATTGCTGTATATTTGCGTAGCAAATGTACGACCAAATAACCTGTATGGCAGGTTATAGTTAATTGCTAAACTACAATGGAAAGGAAAGTAAAATGGAAATTTTAAGAACTGAAAATCTGAAGAAATATTATGACCAGAATATGGTATGCGTGAAAGCATTGGATGGCGTGGATCTGTCGGTAGAGCAGGGTGAATTTGTAGCAATCGTCGGTACATCCGGAAGCGGAAAGTCCACACTTCTGCATATGCTGGGAGGACTTGACCGCCCTACAGCAGGTACTGTGCTGGTAGATGGGAAAAAGATCTTTGACCTGAAAGAAGAAGAACTGACTATTTTCAGAAGAAGAAAGATCGGTTTTGTGTTTCAGGCATATAATCTTGTTCCGGTGCTGAATGTGTATGAGAATATTGTGCTGCCGATCCAGTTAGACGGCAGCAGAGTGGATGAGGCATTTATAGAGCAGATAATTGAAGTACTGGGTCTTACCGAAAAGAAAAACAGTCTGCCGAATCAGCTCTCCGGCGGGCAGCAACAGAGGGTGGCGATCGCGAGAGCACTTGCCACAAAACCGTCTATTATCCTGGCAGATGAGCCGACCGGAAATCTGGATTCCAAGACAAGTCAGGATGTATTGGGTTTGCTTAAGGTAACCGGGCAGAAATTTAAACAGACGATCGTTATGATTACACATAACGAGGAGATCGCGCAGATGGCTGACCGTATCATCCGTATTGAGGATGGACGCATTTTAGCGGGAGGGGGTCAGATCCATGCGTAAGGTGCAAAACGGAAGATGTATTGCGAATATCAGTAAAAAGAGCATACAGGCAAATAAAAAGAGAAACAGTATCCTGCTGGCAGCAATCATTTTGACAACGGTCATGCTCAGCACTTTGTTTACGGTGGCAAGCAGTCTGATCAAATCGCTTGAAACTGCAACCTGTTATCAGGTCGGTACATATACACATGCAGGTTTCAAGTATCTGACACAGGAAGAGTATGATAAGCTGAAAACAGATACAAAAATCTACGATCTGTCCTATAATATCATACTTGGTGAAGTATTAAATGAAGAATTATCTGAAGACTATACGGAGGTCAGATACACGGAGCCTCTTTGCGCAAAGCAGAGCTATTCTTATCCGGAGACAGGAACGCTGCCTCAAAAATATGAGGAAGTGGCAACCTGTACCGCGGTTCTGGATGCGTTTGGCGTTCCGCATGAGCTTGGACAGACCCTGCATCTGCAGCTGACCAATGGATTTGATACCTATGAAGGAGATTTTAAAGTCTGCGGGATTTGGGAAAAACCGGCGTTGACTATGACAAATGAAATTTATTTTTCAAAAGAATTTCAGGAAAGTTTTGCGCCTGTCTGGAAGAATAGGGAGGATTATAACAGACATTTGAGTGCAAATTCCTATGCAGGCTCCATCAATCCTGATTTTAATTTCAGTTCTTCCTTCAATATTACAGGAAAAATGGAGGCGCTTAAAGAAAGACTCGGTTTCGGCGATGAAATAAAGGATGGCATTAACTGGGCATATACGACAAGTGAGCTGGATGCAACAACCGTTCTGATCGTTGCAGTTATATTGATCATGATTATTTTGTCGGGTTATCTGATCATTTATAACATCTTCCTGATTGCGATCACATCGGATATTCATTATTATGGTCTGTTGAAAACGATCGGAATGACGAACAGGCAGTTGAAAAAAATGGTTTTAAGGCAGGCATTGTTTTTAAGTGTGATCGCGATCCCGGTAGGCATGCTTCTGGGCTATCTGATATCATATTTTGTAGTGCCTCTGATTGCAAATAATATGTTGACAGATGCATGCAAGGTTTATCCGAATGGATTTGTGTTTCTTGCCTGTGCTGTATTTGCGTGGATTACAGTCAGGATCAGTTGCGCAAAGCCCTGCAGGATCATTCGGAAAATATCTCCGGTAGAGGCTGTAAAGTTCAGTGACTGTCCGGTAGAAAAGCTGTCAAAGCATAAAAAGGCAAAGTGGGTAACGCCGTTTTCCATGGCATGGGAAAATCTGAAAAGAAATAAGAAGAGAACGACAGCGGTGCTATTATCCATGGTACTCAGCGTTCTGATGATCAATGTTACAGTATCGATCGTTTCCTGCTTTGATGAAGATAAATATATTTCCATGTTTGCGGGCAGTGATTTTTCCATTGCAGATGCCACGTTATATAATCTCAGTGCTATTGACAAAAATCTGGAGGGAGTATCTGCACAGGATATGGAAGCACTCAGAGCAATGGATGGTGTTACAGAATCCGGTGCAATCTATATGGAGGAATCGGAGCAGAAGCTGGAAGGCGATGCATGGGAAAGGATGAAAAAAATATATGAGGAACATACTGACTGGTATGTGCAAAGCCCGGATGAAAAAGAGTGGTGGGATTCGTGTGTTTACGACCGGAAAGAGATCAGCTCTCATTTGTATGGTGTGGATGAGCTGATCTTCCATGCACTGGAACTGGAAACGGATAAGGTCGACTGGAATACTTTTTGCTCCGGCGATTATGCCATTGTATCTTCTATGTTGGATAGTGACGGCAACGATGCGGATCTGGCGCTGTATCAGGTAGGAGAGAAAATACCGGTTCAGCTGCCGGATGGCAGCACAAAGGAATATGAGGTCATTGGAATCGGAGATGTGCCATATGTCATGGGACCAATGCACAGCCATGGAATGGACATCTATATAACAATACCCGCTGCGGAATATCTGAAGGTTGTGCCACAGGCGAAGGGCGCTTTGCAATTCATGATCAATGTGGAGAAGGAGTATCTTGAGGCAGATGAGGCATATGTAGAACAGTATTGTAATGTGACAAATCAAAAGTTGGATTTTAAATCCAGAAAAATGTATCTGCAGGAATTTAAAGATATGGTAAACATGTTTCTGATCGTAGGAGGTGCGTTGAGTGCGATCCTGGCGCTGATCGGCATTTTGAATTTTATCAATCTGACTTACACCTCGATCCATGAACGGAAACAGGAACTGAAAATCTTATGGTCTGTCGGTATGACAAAAAAGCAGATCGCTTCCATGCTTTCCTTTGAAGGAATGCTGAGAATGGGACTTGCATTTGTACTTGTACTGACGGTAGGGCAGCTACTGAATTACTACGTTGTATATGCGATTGCCGGTGGTATGATCATGTTTACCAGCCATTATGTGATCTGGCCGATGCTTGTATGTATCCCTGTATTTGGGGTGATTGCAGCATTGATTCCGAGATCTATGGTAAAGAAAATATTCTGATGCAGGTTTCTTTTTCAAATGATATAATGATGTCAGGGGCAAAAGGCTCGAATTTGATGCCTATAGAAAAGCAAAGAAAGGCATAAGGCGAAAATGCAGGCGGAAAGAAACTCGAAATCTCCCATCAGTGAAGAACTTACACAAATCTTCCGGAGGAAGAGATCGTAGATGAGATGGGAAGGTCTGTTTGCGCCGGATGAGAAGGATTAGCATGAGACAATTATATGAGGGATTTAAGAAAACTGTAGTGGCAGCAGGCATATGTATATGTTGCCTGGGGCTTACTGCGTGTGGAAAGAAGGAAGCGCAGCAGGCGGTAGAGCAGGAAACAGTACAGATGCAGGAGAATGAAACTGTGGGTAAACAGGCAGCAGACGGCGCAGATGATCTGAAGAATGCTGAGGCAGATAAGGAGACAGAAAACAGAGGTACAGAGCATGATGCAGATACACAGAGCAGTACAGATGTAGCGCCTGAAGTAAATGAAAAGGATGCAGCGGCAGAGCAGAAAAGCATGAAAAACGGCGATTATATTCTGGCGCGGCCGTCTCAAAATGGGGCATTGTCTGTGAAAGGCACACAGCTTGTAGATGAAAAAGGACAGGCGGTGCAGCTTCGGGGGATCAGCACACACGGTATTGCGTGGTTTCCCGACTTTGTAAATCAGGATGCGGTGATGCAGCTTAGCAAAGACTGGGGTGCGAACCTGTTTCGGATCGCCATGTATACGGATGAGAACGGCGGGTATTGTACAGACGGAGACAAGGAAAAGCTGAAGGCACTTGTGACAGACGGTGTCGAATATGCAAAGCAGGCGGATATGTATGTGATCGTGGACTGGCATATTCTGCATGACAGCAATCCTTTGACCCATAAGGCGGAAGCCCTGCAATTTTTTAAAGAAATGACGGAGAAGCTGAAAGGCGAAAAGCATGTGCTGTATGAGATCTGTAATGAGCCAAACAGCGGCTGCAGCTGGGAGGATATCAAGACGTATGCCAATGAGGTGATTCCTGTGATACGTGAAAATGCCCCGGAAGCGGTAATACTGGTTGGCACACCAACTTGGAGCCAGGAAATTGAAAAGCCGCAAAATGATCCGATCACAGGCTATGACAATATTATGTATACACTTCACTTCTATGCAGCAACGCACAAAGAAGATCTGCGCAGTAAAATGGTAAGTGCAGTAGAAGCCGGAACGCCTGTATTTGTCAGCGAATACGGTCTGTGTGATGCAAGTGGAAACGGTGGGAATGATCTTGGACAGGCGCAGAGCTGGATCGATACGATGGATCAGCACGGCATCAGTTATGCGGTATGGAGCTTCTGTAATAAAGAGGAGACTTCGGCATTGATCGCTTCTTCCTGCCGGAAAACCTCCGGTTTTACCAGAGAAGATCTGAGCGAGAGCGGAAAATGGATCATGGATATGCTCCATACAGTAAAGACAGAGGATGGAAGTACGCAGACCGTCGTAGACAGCAAGGATAAAACACAAAATCAAAATAATGGATCCGGTGTATCTGAGAGAACAGAAGCAGATGAGACAGAAGGAAAGACTGGTACAGATGTATCAGAAAAAAGGTTAAACAGTGGTAATCTGTCGGTGGATGCAAAACTGACAGGCAGCTGGGAATCCGAAGGCAGAACCTTTTATCAGTATCAACTGACAATAACGAATAATGGGGAGGCAGATGTATCATCATGGGAGATTTCCCTGCAGTTTTCGGATACGATAACACTGTCTGATGGCTGGAATGGAGAATATCAGGCTGATGGAAGCACACTTACGATCCATTCTCTGGATTACAATAGTGAGATTGAAAAAGGGGCGTCCACGGCTGACGTAGGATTTATAGTCAGTGCAGCCGGGACGCTGGAGATTGAATAAAAATACAGCTTTCAATTATGGAAAGCTGTCAGGCAGAGCAGGTCAGAAGACGGAAGACCTGCTCTGCTGTTTTTTTTAGATTTTGTCCGGCCACAGCCGGATCCATTGCTTCTTCTAAGCTGACAGGCTTTTGCAGAATAGGAAAATACGCATCAATGCCATATGTGTTGCAAAGCATGGCATCATCAGCGGCACAGCCACAAAAGGCAATCACTTTTTTATTGTATTTTTTTGCAAGGGAGGCGATACCGACAGGTGCCTTTCCCATAACTGTCTGACTATCCAGGCGGCCTTCACCGGTGATGATAAGGTCAGCATCCTGTATGGCAGCCTCCATATGAGTTTCTTCTAAGACAATAGAAATACCGGATTGCAGTCTGCCGCCCAGATAGGCAGAAAATGCAAAACCAAGACCGCCTGCTGCGCCCGCACCGGGCATGTTTTTATCAGCTTTTTTGTTATGGATTTTCTGTGTCAGATCGGCAAAAGCAGATAACCATGCATCCATCTGAGAGATCATAGCGGGATCTGCGCCTTTTTGAGGACCATAAACACTGCTGCAGCCATTTTCTCCGCAAAGCGGATTTGTAACATCACATGCGATCCGGAAATCACAGTCTGCAAGAAGGGGATTTGCAAGAGAGGCATCTATGCTGACTATATTTCTGACACCATCTGCGCCGTAAGAGACAGTGTTTCCGGACTGGTCCAGAAAACGGAAGCCAAGTGCCTGCAGCATTCCGACACCGCAGTCATTTGTGGCACTTCCGCCTATTCCGATAATGAAATGCCGGCATCCCTTCTGCAGGGCGTCTGCGATCATTTCACCAACGCCGAAGGTTGTTGTATGGAGAGGGTTTCTCTTTTTATATGGAACTAATGTAATGCCTGCGGCAGAAGCCATTTCTATAATGGCGGTTTTTTTATGCAGAATGCCATAAGAGGCACTTACCGGATCGCCAAGAGGGCCTGTGACCGTGACGGCTTCTGTTTTTCCCTGCATTCCCATAGTCAGGGCAGTGGCAGTTCCTTCTCCGCCGTCAGCTAAAGGACGGATATTCACATCGATATTTTCTGAGGCAAGAAGAATGCCTTCTTTTATTGCAGCAGCAGCCTCCATGGAAGAAAGACTTCCCTTGAAGGAATCTATGGCGATGAGAACTTTCATATGTCGCTCCTCCTGTTTTCTTGTGATAGAAGTATTTTATAATGCAGTACAAAAGTCTGTGCAAGGCCTGTACCACCCACGGACTCTATAAGCACTTACGGGGCAGGTAGCTATAGTATAGCAGAGATCAAAGAAAAAAGCAGGTAGTAAGGAAAAGATGTTTTAAGGGAATAGTTTGAACTGCTACTTGACAAAATAACAGGATATGCTAAACTGTATTACACGAAGCAGTACAGTTAATACAGGGACAATATAAAGGAAAGGAGAATCTATGATTCAACTGGATGAGAGAAGCAGTAAACCTCTCTATGAACAGATTATCGAGCAGTTTAAGCTTCTGGTGGCACGGGGAAGTCTGATGCCGGAAGATGCGATCCCCTCGGTGAGAAAGCTGGCATCCCAGCTTGGCATTACACCGTCTACGGTAGCAAAGGCTTACCAGGAACTGGAAAGACAGGGCGTGATCGAAACAATCCGGGCAAAGGGTACCTTTATAGCCCGGAAGGTGGAGCTTCAGGCAGATGACAGGAAGCTTTCTGCGCTTCATCAGTCACTCAGTAGTATAGCACTGGAGCTGAAAATGATGGGTTATACAAAGGAGCAGGCCATGGAACTTATGGCTGAGGCGTTTGAAGAGATTTAGTACCGGATCAGTTTGACAGAGAAGGTAAAAATGATGATTTTAAGTATGACAGGGGAGGATACAGATGTTAGAAGCAAGAAATGTAACAAAAAAATACGGAAAGAAAACCGCTGTAGCCGATGCCACATTTCTGGGAGAGAGAGGCAGGATACACGGTCTGGTCGGAGAAAACGGAGCGGGAAAGACGACACTTTTGAAATGCATGGCAGGTATTTACAGACCGGAAGGCGGCAGTATTACATATGATGGAAAACCTGTATATGATAATGAAAAAATGCTGGAGCGTGTTGCTTTTATCTCTGATTCGCAGGAGTTCTTTTCTATATATACTGCAAAGGGACTGCTTAGGTTTTATCAGAAGTGTTATCCGGATTTTCAGATGGATCAGTTTATGAAGCTGAACCAGAAATTCGATATAGATCTGAAAAAGGGGATCGGGGCGATGTCAAAAGGACAGAAAATGCGGTTTTCATTTATGCTGGCGATTGCGAGGAGACCGGATTATATTTTGATGGATGAGCCGACAGACGGACTGGATGCCGGAAGCCGCAAATATCTGAAAGATATCCTGATCGAAGAAACGGAGAAGAGAGAGCTTGGCGTGGTGCTGTCCTCCCATGATCTGAATGGAATGGAGATGCTCTGTGATGAAGTATCCTTTATGAAGCGGGGCAGAATACAGATACACAGTGATATGGATGATGTGATCGAAGGTGTCCAGAAATGGCAGGGAGAGCTTGCAGGAGAGGATATGGAAAAGCTGAAAAAAGAGATTCCGCTTTTCGATATACAACAGATGGGCAGAGTTGTTACGTTCCAGACAATGGGAAATGCGGCAGAAAATGAAGAGAAGCTTGTAAAGCTTGGTGTGGAGGCGTTGGCAAGACAGAAGATCACTTTTGAAGAAGTATTTCTGACATGGGATGAAAATGTAGAATTACTGCAGAAACAGAAGAAAGAGGAGGGGTTAGCATGAAGAAACTATTATACAGAGACAGGTGGGAGATCGTTCTGCTGATCGTTGTATCGGCTCTGCTCATACTGCTGGGGCTGAGAACGACTGCAGCTAACAGCAGATCACTTGCAGATAGCATGTCTTCTTATCAGAAGCTTATAGCTGGCTATGATTCACAAATAAAAAATGCAAAAGATGCAGATACAAGGGCTGCACTGATTGGAAACAAGTCGGGAACAGAAGAGATGCTGGTAGATATGGCGCACTGGTTTCAGGAATCATATATTGCCGGACCGGGCGAAACCGCAGAAAGAGTTATTGTTCTGTTATTTGTCATGCAATTTGTCAAATGGCTGCTGTTTGAAAAACGAAATGGCGTAGAATTTGCTGCAACCTTACCCATTAGCAGAAGAAGAGCATTTATGCATGAGGCTGTGCTTGGAACTGTGCTTCTTGTGGGCAGTGCCATTGTGTATCTGGCAGGACTTCTGACTGTTTATCAGACACTTCTGAATAAATGTGGAACGATTATAACAGACAGTAATGTGTTTGCCGGTGTAAAAGATTTCTCTAAAGTACCCGTCTCTTATCTGCTGGCTCCCTTTGTGTTTGCTCTTTTGCTATACAGCATTTTGTTATGCATGAGAGCGGTATCCAACTCTCCCGGCGCATGTATTTTTCTGTGGGGGTTGGGATGGCTTCTGCTTCATTATGCAGACTTTGGAAAGGCAACAGCTGCTATAGAAGATTTTAAACAGAAGTATAATCTGATGCTGAATGGTGTTATGTATGCACTGGATACAAGAGAGTTCCCGCCTGCTTCTCATATGCTGCCTGTGCTATTTGTCCTGCTGATTCTTAGCTTATTGTTTTTCGGGATCGGCGCCTGTCTGGAAAAAAGAAAGAACCTGTCCAAAGGCGGAGCTTTCCAGTCTGAGTGGCTGACAGGGGCGATAGTCATTGTCAGTATGCTCTTGCTCTTTCGGTTTGCGCAGGATTCGGCATCTGTTTTACTGGACTATACGGGGCATGGCTTTTATATTCCGTTCTGTATACTGTCTGTAGTTCTTGCTTTTGTTTCAGGAGCTGGTCTGTTTTATATATTGCGGGAGAAGTAATTCGGATTTTGTGAGTGTACAAGGTGAATAAAGAAAAAAGAGCAGATCAAATTGAACTGCTCTTTTTTCCCTTACAGGAAAATATATTTCGCAACAAACAACACAGCAAGCACATACATCAGTGGTGTGATCTTTTTTGCTTTTTTGGTAAACAGGTTGATGATGACATAAGAGATCACGCCGATCGCAATACCTTCTGAAATGCTGTACATCAGGGGCATGGCAAGCAGGCAGAGGTAAGCGGGAACTGCTTCGGTCAGATCATCAAAGCTGATGTCTGTTACTGCGGTTACCATCAGGAAACCGACGAAGATCAGAGCCGGAGCGGTGGCAAAGCCCGGAATGGCTGTAAAGACCGGGGCAAAGAAGATGGCAAGCAGGAACATCAGTCCGGTCACAACAGAGGCAAGACCGGTTCTGGCACCTGCACCGACACCGGCGGAGCTTTCCACATAGGTGGTTGTTGTGGAAGTACCAAAGATAGCACCGACTAACGTAGCGATCGCATCTGCAAACAAAGCCTGTTTGATGCGAGGCAGCTTTTCGTCCTTGTCAAGCATGTCTGCCTTTGTCGCAACGCCGACCAAAGTACCGATCGTGTCAAACATATCAACAAAAAGAAAAGCAAATAAAATGGCAATGAAATTACTGATGCTGACACCTGAAAAATCAGCTTTAAATACTTGTCCGAAGGTCAGGGAAAACTTGGAGAAATCGGTAATGGCAAGGGATGGATATAAGGAATAGAAGCCTTCCTCAGGTGTTACCTGATAGATACCGACTGCCTGACAGAGCATACCAAGAACCCATGTGGCGATAATACCGATCAGTATAGATCCCTTTACATTGCGGGCATATAAAATAGCGGTCAGGAAAAGACCGATCAGGGCAAGCAGTGCACAGATACCTTCTGTTCCGAACTTGGAACGGAAGCTGACATAAGTGATCAGAGTCGAATCGCTGTTGACGACGATATGAGCATCCTGCAGACCGATGAAAGCGATGTAAAGACCGATACCTGCGCTGACGCCCTTCTTGAGCATGCTTGGAATCGCGTTGAAAATAGCTTCGCGGACATTGGTGAGTGATAAAACAATAAAAATAATACCTTCCACCGCAACAGCAGAAAGTGCAACGCGCCAGTCATAGCCCATGCCAAGGCAGACTGTGTAAGCAAAGTAAGCATTCAGCCCCATGCCCGGAGCAAGCGCAAACGGATAGTTCGCAAACAGTGCCATGCACATGGTGCCAAAGAAGGCAGATAAGCAGGTCGCGATCAGAACGGCTGTAGCGTCCATGCCTGCTGCGGAGAGCATGCTTGGGTTGATCGCCAGAATATATGCCATTGTCATAAAGGTTGTAATACCGGCAAGAACCTCGGTACGGACATCGGTTCCGTTTTCTTTGAGCTTAAATAACTTTTCCATAAATGAGAAATCCTTTCTTCCATAAGGTTAGTACTGGCTAATAAAATCCTTATATATAGTATACTATCTGCCACATGAAATAAAAAGGGTAATTTGTATCGCAGCTACAAAAGGACAAGGATAGATATTGGGGCAAATGGTTAAATCTGTAGATCAATATGTCGATGTATATAATGTAAGTATCAAAAGTCCAAAATACAGGGAAGTATATAACTTGATCACAATAGCAACAGGGAGGTTGAAAAGATGAAGCTTAAGGATGCAATGCCTATTTATCAGAGATACAGGCAGCAGCTTGTTGATCAGACACGCAGTCTGGTAAAGCAGAGAGATGCTGCGAAAGCCAAATTTGAGGCAACCAATGACCAGACATGGTCGGATGAGGCAGCAACGCTGCAGCTTTCGATTGAAAAGACACAGGAAGAATTCAATAAGAATCAGGAAGTGCTGGACGGTTTGACAGAACAGTGGTGTCTGGCGGCAAATGCGGAAAATGCAAAGGCACTGGCAGATCCCGAGACAGGTATGGCAGCGACCATGGCTAAGATCATGACAACAGTAGCCAGAATGTGTGCGGGAGATAAGGTGCCATATGCGGATGAAAAGAAGCTGATGGAGTATGATTCGGATCTGTATGGCAAGGCGAAGCAGGCACAGATGATGATGGCTGCCATGAAAGAAAAGCAGAAGGAATATGATTCTCTCTGGGATGATGAGGAAGGCGGAGAATACGATCCGGAAGGTGTCGCTGACAATACCGAGGCACAGGGTGAGCTGCCTGAGGTGCCTGAACTATTCGAGACACCTGAGCTGTCAGGGATCACTGACCAACAATAAGCGCGGGGTAACCAAAATCCCATAAGAGTGCTTCAAAGCTGCTTTCCAGATAGTTGATGATATCCTCTTCTTCATAGCCTGTCATGCGGGTCAGGATGACAAGGGATTCACGCACTGTCTCATAAGAAAGGACAGGCGCATCCTGTGCCTGATATTGTAAGAACAGACTGTGACGGATCGCGGTATACTGGAGCGTCGTCCATTCAAGGCGCATCAGCATGTGTGACAGGGAAAGATCTTCGTCAATGAGAAGATCCGCATAAATGTCATTTGCCAGATAGTTTCTCAGGAGTGGATGATAGACAGAAAAGCTGTGCATGAAGTCTTCCCAGAGGGATGCCATACGGGCATCTGCATCGGTCGGCTCCTGAAATAACAGTGTTAAATTTTCTGCCTGTTCCATCAGTGGAGAAAGGTAAGCAGTATACAACCCTTCCTGCAGGTAATTGACGGAAAGATCCTGCAGAAGCTCATTACATTCATATAACAGATCGGAAATGACACATGGCATTTCATGAATAGCCTGCAGCAGTTGCTGCAGGTTTTCTTTTTGGAAATAAGATGCAATCAAATCCGTTGTCAGCTTTTTACCGGATTTTTCTTCCCGCAGCAGCTCCTGCAGAAAATAGAAGGCAGTCAGAAGTGCTTCTTCCGGTGTCAGACTGGCATCAGAAAAAAGCCGGATCAGATGATTCCGCAGCAAAAATGCTGCCTGTATCTGACCGGCAGATGGAGGCAGAATCTGTTCGGAAAGCATGGTATAAGAAGGAAATCCCATAGCATCAGCCTGCTGCCACAGATCGATCACTGCAGGGCAGCATGGCATAAGAGAAGCCTCTTTATGGGTAGAGAACGTATGCAGTTCCCTTGGAAATAAGGTACAGGTTTTGGACAACACGCTGTCTCCGTAGGTTTGTACAAGACAACATAATTTATTATCGGTTAGAAAAGGACAACGATGATCCGGCAGAAGCCGGATCACATCTTCCCCTTCTTTTTTTGTGATATAGGAAGAAAGCTTTCTGCGATCTGCATCCATAGAGTCAGGCGCAGAGAGTGTTTTCCAGTTATGCTTTGTTGTATCATCTACATAGATCTTCCACTCCTGACAGCAGGTGATCGGACAGGAATCGGCGATGCAGGTAAATTGTGTATAATAGTCGGGGTAAATTGTCAGCATAGGGTAACTTCCTTATTATAATTTTGTTCTGCTATCTGAAATGTGCCAGAGCACATTCTTTGTGCTTTTCATATTGTAACATGGCAGGAGAAAAATTGTGCTAAAACATCAAAAATTGCAGAAAATAGTAGAAAATTAGACAGATTTCCTCTTTTTTCTTCCGGATTTGTGCGTTATAATATGCCTTGGCTGTATACGGAGAGTTGTATACAGACCACATTATAGAACCTGATTTATTCCAGTCAGCAGCCGGACAGCCATGCGGACATTGTCCGGTGAATGACATCGAAAAGCGGGAAATTGTCTGCCGGTGTTGGAAGAAAATCAGTTTTGAGGAAAAAGTCATGAGTAAAACAAAAGAAAATGTAGTAGATAAAGCGGTCTATGCATTTAACAGAAAAGTATTCTGTGATGGCATGCGGGATGGATTTCCGATTGCCCTTGGCTATTTTGCGGTCTCCTTTTCACTTGGAATCGCAGCAAGAAAAGCCGGGCTGACACCTTTGCAGGGCTTTTTTGCCAGCCTGTTTAACAATGCATCCGCAGGAGAATACGCAGCATTTACATTGATCGCAGCCCACGCGACTTATCTGGAGGTGGCGATCATCACGCTGATCGCAAATGCAAGATATTTATTGATGAGCTGTGCACTGGCGCAGAGATGTGCACCGGGCATGCCATTTTATCACAGACTGATTGTAGGTTATGATGTAACGGATGAATTATTTGGTATTACGATCGCAAGACCCGGATATCTGAATCCATTCTATACCTATGGAGCGATCCTGCTGGCAGCACCTGCCTGGGCACTCGGTACAGCATTTGGTATTATGGCGGGAAATGCATTGCCGCTTCGTATTGTCAGTGCGCTGAGTGTGGCACTGTATGGTATGTTCCTTGCGATCATCATTCCGCCTGCTAAAAAAGATAAGGTTGTAGGTGTGCTGGTTGTGATCAGTTTTGCGCTGAGCTTTGTGTGTGGTTACCTGCCGCTTATTTCAAAGTTGTCGGACGGTACCAGAACGATCCTGTTGACAGTACTGATCGCAGGCGCAGCAGCAATCTTATTCCCGGTTAAGGATACACAAAAAGAGGAGGGACAGACAAGTGAGAAGTAATGTGATCTATATTATTGTCATGGCACTGGTATCTTACACGATCCGTATCCTGCCTCTGACGCTGATCCGCAAACCAATCAAAAACCGGTTTATCCAGTCCTTTTTATATTATGTACCGTATGTCACACTTGCAGTCATGACATTCCCGGCTATCGTACATGCGACACAGAGTCCGATCTCCGGCCTGGCAGCACTGATCGCGGGCATGATCGCAGCATGGCTTGGTGCAGGACTTTTCCCGGTATCTGTCATTTGCTGCCTGCTCGTATTTGTGATAGAGCTGTTTGTATAAGCTATAATAAAAATCATGTGGATTTTTTAGGATATGTATCTATTTTTCGCCACATAATTGCCAATGGCAGTTATGTGGCGTTTGTTGTGTAATAGGAAACCTTGTAATAAGGAAGGAGAACCAAAATGAACCAGACTTTTATGAAAGAAAAACCGATCATCCCGCTTGTCATATCGATGTCACTTCCAATGGCAGCGTCGATGCTGGTCAATTCCCTTTATAATATTGTAGACAGCTATTTTGTGGCAAAGATCAGCGATAAGGCAATGACGGCACTTTCCCTTGTGTATCCGGTGCAGAACCTGATCACGGCGATCGCGGTCGGCTTTTCTGTCGGTGTGAGCGCAGCAATCGCTTTCTATCTGGGTGCGGGAAAGCAGGATAAGGCAGACCAGGCAGCATCAGATGCGATCTTGTACAATACTTTACACGGTATTCTGCTGGTGATCGGCTGTCTACTCTTTATGCCGGCATTTTTGCGTTTTTTTACAGAGGATGAGGCGGTGATCGCTTACGGACTTTCCTATTCGCGGATCGCATTTTCCTTTGCGGTTGTGATCACAGTGGGAATTGCCTATGAAAAGATTTTTCAGGCGGTTGGCAGGATGAAGGTATCGATGATCAGTATGATGGCAGGTTTTATTACAAATATTATTTTAGATCCCGTCCTGATCTTCGGACTGGGACCGTTTCCGGAAATGGGAATGGAAGGTGCGGCGGTTGCAACAGGCATCGGACAGGTCATTACTCTGCTGGTGTATCTGGCGTTTTATTACGCCAGTCCAATTCCGGTCAAAGTACAGTTAAAAAGCTGGAGACCGGATCGTGAAACGGCAAAACGGCTGTACGGTGTCGGAATCCCCGCAACGCTGAATATGGCACTTCCGTCACTTCTGATCTCTGCACTGAATACGATTCTTTCCGGTTTTTCAGAGGCTTACGTGCTGGTGCTTGGCGTCTATTACAAGCTGCAGACCTTCCTGTATCTGCCGGCAAACGGTATCATCCAGGGAATCCGTCCGCTGATCGGTTATAACTATGGCGCAGGGGAAGAAAAGCGGGTAAAACAGATTTACCGTTTTGCCCTTGCCCTGATCATGGGGATCATGGCAGTTGGTATGCTGCTCTGCCTGTGCATTCCGAAGCAGCTTATGGGTATTTTTATCACAAACGGGGAAACGCTGCGTCTGGGTATGACAGCACTCCGGCTGATCAGCCTTGGCTTTGTGGTGTCTTCCGTATCCGTGACATTTTCCGGTGTTCTGGAAGGACTGGGAAAAGGGATTCCATCCTTCTTTATTTCGCTGTCAAGATATGTGGTAGTCATTATCCCTGCTGCATGGCTCCTCAGTAGGAGTCTGGGGGCAGACGGTGTCTTCCTCGCTTTTGGCATTGCGGAGCTTGTAACTGCCGGACTTGCGATAGGCATTTTCCAGTACAATAAGGCTCGCACTTTCTGACAGAAATTCCTGTGTAGTCAGCATGGACTTTTGCTGCTGTGGCAGCTTTTCATGACGGAACTGCTGTCTGTATTCCTTCGGGGAAAGCTGATATTGCTGGCGGAAGCCTTTGTTAAAATACTTGGGGTCAGAAAAACCGCAGCTGATACAGATATCAAGCAGGGAAAGATCGGTCAGGAGCAAAAGCCGTCTGGCATTTTCACAGCGTATTTTGAGCAGATACGTCTGGAAGGGCATTCCGAATGTTTCCTTGAACAGATGGGAAAGGTAGTACAGGGAAAGATTTTCACGTGCTGCAATATCGGAAAGCAGCAGCTTTTCTCCTGCATGCTGTTCAATATACTGGGAGATGCTTCTGGTGCGTCTGGCATTTTCATGGAGCAGCTGTGATTCCTGATGGGAAAAAAAATGGTGCGGCAAAAGCTGCAGCAGGGAGAAAAAGCAGGCGTTGACCAGACTGGCGCAGCGGAGCGTAAAGCAGGCATCTTTTTGAAAATAAGCAAGGGCAAGTGCTGTCATGTCGGAAAAAAGTGTCCGGTACTGCATATCAGCACTGGCAGACAGAACACAGGATATAAATTCCAGATGATCGATCTCGGGATAATACGGAGCAAAAAAGGCGGATGAGACCTGCAGGGAAAGAAGCAGCGCAGGCTTGTCCGCTTTTATTTCGTGGCTCTGGAACGGATTGATCAGCCAGAAGTCGCCGGGCTGCAGCAAAAGTGTCTGCCCGGGCAGCAGGATGGAGATGTTACCGTCCAGCACCAGTCCGAGCTCAAAGTCTTTATGAATGTGTGGTGCGCGGTAGAGCAGATTCACCACAAATACTTTAAAATTGGTTTCCGCATGGGAAATGATCTCGTATTCTCTTTTCATCATGTCTATTATGATAGCATAAGACAGCAAATTAGTCATGTTTTTTCCTTAAACTTGTAACAGTCAAAAGCTGTGATCCATAGTAGGATAAATACATCAAAAACAACTCCGGTGATGCCTGGAGGCGATAGAATGCACCGCGTGCAGTAGTACAGGAAAAGGAGGAATACAATATGTCACGGTTTAAATTTTCAGTAGGACCATGGAACGTACATCCGGGAGCAGATTCTTACGGACCGGCAACAAGAGCAGACATCCTGGCAGGACTGGATCCGGCAAATGAGATCGGTTTTGCACTTGCAATGGGCAAGCTTTAATCAGGTAAAGGTACTGAAGGAAAACGGCTATGGAAGCCATGGTGAATATGTCGGACTGGATGTAAAAGCAATGCGTACCACGAAGGACGAAGACAGCTATAAGCATCTGGAAAACAGAAATTTTGAAGCACTTAAAATGTATGTGATGAATTTACTGATGGGGATTGAATAAGTATGGAAAAAAAGAAGGTAATCGCGGCGGGACATATCTGCCTTGATATCACACCGATGTTTCCGGACAGAAAAGTACAGCATCCGGGGGAGCTCCTGTCCCCCGGAAAGCTTCTGGAGGTTGGCGCGGCTGATGTACATACAGGTGGCAGTGTTGCCAACACGGGTCTTGCCATGAAGAAGCTTGGTGCTGATGTATCTTTGATGGGAAAAGTCGGAAAAGATGCTTTTGGCAATATGATCCTGGATATTTTGAAAAAACATGATGCGGATACGGATATGCTGATCGAAGAGGGGGAAGAGACCTCTTATTCTGTCGTGCTTGCAATTCCGGGGATTGACCGTATCTTTTTGCATAATGCGGGGGCTAACCGTCATTTTAAGGCGGCGGATATTCCGCAGGAAAAGTTGGAAGAAGCTGCACTGTTCCACTTTGGTTACCCACCGCTAATGCCGGAAATGTATGCAGATAATGGTGCAGAGCTCGTCTCACTGATGAAACGTGCGAAAGCCGCAGGCGTGGCAACTTCGCTGGATATGGCTGCGGTAGATGAAAATGCACCGGCGGGACAGGCAGACTGGAAAGAAATCCTGAAAAATGTGCTGCCGTTTGTTGATTTTTTTGTTCCAAGTGTGGAAGAACTTTGCTTTATGCTGGATCGTGAGCGGTTTCACGAATGGCAGAAGCGGGCGGACGGACGGGATATTACGGAAATTCTGGATGTGGAAAAAGACATCCGTCCTTTGGCAGAGCAGTGTATGGAGTTTGGTGCAAAGGTACTGCTGATCAAATGCGGTGTTCCGGGCATGTATCTGCGTACGGCAGACAAAAATTCGCTGGAGAAAACCGGCAGTAAAGCAAAACTTTCCGCTGATGTGTGGTCAGAGAAAGAGATTTTTGAGAAAAGCTATGTACCGGACAGAGTACGTTCCGGGACAGGAGCAGGAGATTCGAGCATTGCAGCATTTCTGACTGCCATGCTGGAAGGCTGTGAGCCGGAGGAAGCACTCCATCTGGCAGCGGCGACCGGTGCCTGCTGTGTGACGGAATATGATGCACTGGGCGGATTGAAACCGTTTGACGAGCTGCGGGCGAAGATCGCCGCAGGTTGGGCAAAATGTCATGCATCGCCAGATGCATGATGTAGCCCTCGCATCGCCAGATGCATGATAAATATGAAATGGAGGAGAAAAGATGTTAGTCAATATGAATGATGTCCTGCTGCCTGCAAAGAAAGGCGGCTACGGCGTTGGATTTTTTAATGCGGTCAATGTGGAGATGGCAAGAGCCATCATTGAAACAGCAGAAGAACTGAGAGCTCCGGTCATGGTCGGAACAGCAGAAATCCTGCTGCCTGCAATGGAACTGGCAAGGGTAGCGGAATATTTGATCCCAATGGCAGAAAAGGCAAGTGTGCCTGTCTGTGTGCATTACGATCACGGTCTGACCTTTGAAAAATGTATGCAGGCACTGGAACTTGGTTTCACTTCTATTATGTATGACTGCTCTACCGCTCCCTATGAGGAGAATATTGAAAAGGTGGCTGAAATGGTAAAGATCTGTCATGCAATGGGCAGAACGGTGGAAGGCGAGCTGGGACATGTCGGCGATAATGCCGGCGCAGGTAAGCTGGAAAATCCGAGTGACTATTTTACAGATTCGGAAACAGCTGCGGATTTTGTGAAACGGACAGGCGTGGATTCTCTTGCGGTAGCAGTCGGTAACGCACATGGCGATTATGCATTCCCGCCAAAGCTGGATTTTGAGCGGATTCGTGTGATTGCGGAAAAGACCGGCATTCCGCTTGTATTGCATGGCGGCAGCGGACTTTCCGATACAGACTTTAAGACGGCTGTCAAGGAAGGTGTTGCCAAGGTCAATATCTTCACGGATATTGATAAAGCCGGAAAACGCGGTATTGAAGCAGGACTGGCAGCAGGAGAGAAGTCTATGATGGGACTCATTCCATATGAGATCGATGCCATGAAAGAAGTTGTCCGTGACAAGATTTTATTATTCGGTTCGAATGGAAAAGCCTGAAAATGCATAAAATACTGGAAACGGAGCATAAACGGGAACAGTATGTTGCAATTTTTTGTGCAATATGATACAATCATAAAAGTTAGCGTTGGCTACTCGTTAGCCAACGCTTTTTGTAGTGAGGAACAAAATCAAGCACAAGCGAAGCTTGTATTTGATTTTGCCCGAACGTACAACGAAAAAATCGCAGAGTGCGAAGCACGACTGCCGGCGAGACCGGCAGGATTTTTGAGTTGAGAGGAACAAAATCAGGAGGAAAAATGACTAATGAACGAAAAAGAAACTTTTAAACCTTACATCAGCGCAGATCGGACGCTGCATGAAATGACACCGCTCTCTATCATTGTCGGTATCATTCTTGCGATCGTTTTCGGCGCTGCCAATGCATATCTGGGACTGCGTGTCGGTATGACCGTGTCTGCATCGATCCCGGCGGCTGTTCTTGGTATGGGTGTTTACCGCCTGTGCAGAAAAAAGGACACTATTCTGGAAAGCAACATGGTACAGACGATCGGTTCGGCAGGTGAATCACTTGCAGCCGGTGCAATTTTTACAATGCCGGCACTTTTTTTATGGGCACAGGAGGAAGGCACCAAAATGCCGGGCATTATGGAAATTGCCCTTATCGCCCTGATCGGCGGACTGCTCGGTATCTGCTTTATGGTACCGCTCAGGAAGGCACTGATCGTAAAAGAGCACGGAACACTGCCTTATCCGGAAGGAACTGCCTGTGCGGAAGTACTGCTGGCAGGAGAAAAGGGTGGTGCAAATGCATCGGTCGTATTCCTTGGCATGGGAATCGCAGCACTTTTTAAGTTTATTGTAGATGGCCTGAAGGTCGTATCTTCTGCCGTTACGGTAACGGTACAGAAAATTCACGGAGAGATCAGTGCACAGGTTTATCCGGCACTTGTCAGCGTGGGATATATCTGCGGCTTTAAGATTGCTTCTTATATGTTTGCGGGCGGTATTTTAGGCTGGCTCGTACTCATTCCGATGATCTATTTATTTGGTGCGGATACAACGTTATTCCCTGCAAGCGTTTCTGTGCATGAGCTTTGGGAGCAGGCCGGCGCATCCGGTATCTGGAGCAGCTATATCCGTTATATCGGTGCAGGTGCTGTGGCAACAGGCGGTATTGTGAGTCTGATCAAGTCTCTGCCGCTGATCGTCAGAACATTCGCAGATGCAATGAAAGGATTGAAGGGTTCCGGGAAACAGGCAAATGAACTGCGTACGGAAAAAGACCTGAAGATGTCGGTTGTACTCATTATGCTGGCAATCCTCATTGTTGCTATTGCCGTGACACCGATCATTCCGATCGACGTGATCGGTGCGATCGTGATCGTTATTTTCGGTTTCTTCTTTGCAACTGTTTCTTCCCGCATGGTAGGATTGGTCGGAAGTTCCAATAACCCGGTATCCGGTATGGCGATCGCAACGCTTCTTGCGACAACGGTTCTGCTGAAAGCAACCGGTCATACAGGTATGTCCGGTATGACAGCAGCGATCGCGATCGGTTCTGTAATCTGTATCGTAGCTGCAATGGCAGGTGATATGTCGCAGGATTTAAAGACCGGTTACATTTTAGGTGCAACACCGGTGAAACAGCAGTACGGTGAAATGATCGGAACGGTTGTATCTGCCGTAACGATCGGCTTTGTATTATATCTGTTAAATGCAGCCTGGGGCTTTGGTACTCCGGAGCTTTCCGCACCACAGGCAACACTCATGAAGATGATCGTAGAAGGTGTTATGGGTGGCAATCTGCCATGGACACTTGTTTTTATCGGTGTATTTATTGCACTTGTGGTAGAGCTTCTTGGCATTCCGGTACTGCCGTTTGCCATTGGTCTGTATCTGCCGATCGAGCTCAGCTCCTGCATCATGATCGGTGGTGTTTTACGCTGGGCACTGGAAAAGAAAAAATATAAGAGTGGGGAGCAGAAGGAAAGCGCAATCTCAAACGGTGTGCTCTGCTGTTCCGGTATGATCGCAGGTGAAGGTCTGATTGGTATTTTACTTGCTGTATTTGCAGTCGTAAAAGTAAACGGAAGATCACTTGCAGAGTATATTGATCTGTCAGGCAGTGTAAATCTCGGACAGATTGGAGCACTTGTTGTACTTGCCCTTGTCATTTTATCGATCCTGAAATTTACGATCTGGAATAAAAAGGTTGACAAAGAGTAACTATGAAAAAACAAGATAATTTTTTGGAATATATACCGAAGATCAAAGAGGGAATAAGCTGGAAGCCGGAACAAGACCATGTCATCATTGATATGGAAAACAAAGGTCTGGCGAATCGCATTGCGCAGATCTGTTTTGGCAGACCAAAGGTCAGCCATATCACGCTGGAAGAGCTGGGCAGCTTTATCTGGCAGCAGATTGACGGAGAGAAAAGCATCCTGCAGATCGGTGAACTGGTGCAGGAAGCCTTTGGCGAAAAAGCAGAGCCCTTATATGAAAGACTGGCGCAGTATATGAAGATACTGTATGGAAAAGGCTTTATTACGTTTTGTAAGGTATAACATGCATATGAATGCATGTGAATAAAAAGAAAACCAGAATAAGAATCCCGGATGTAACAGCCTGTGGCTGCTTCATCCGGGATTTCTCTGTGATAGTATATATAATGCAAGCGACCGCATTCAGCGTGAGAATGTACTAGGAATATTACATTCTTTTTGATTGGGTTGTAGATCTGGCAATAGCTTGTATCGGCAAGAAAAATGAAAGAAATAATATATAGAAGTATATTTATTGCCGATAATGTGGTATACTAATGAAAACAAACGTGGATTAAAACTTTAAAAAGGAGGACATATATGCAGTATCTTTCCGTGGCAGAGGTGGCAAAAAAGTGGAATGTATCGGAACGCAGTGTGAGAAATTATTGTGCGCAGGGACGTGTACCGGAAGCATTTTTGAAAGGGAAAACATGGTATATTCCGGAAAACGCAGAAAAGCCCGAGCGTTCCAATAAAAAGGAGCAGCCGGTAACTTTGCTGGATGTTTTGCAGGATGAAAAGGCAAACAGATATGCCGGTGGTATTTATCATAAGACACAGATCGAACTGACCTATAATTCAAACCACATGGAAGGCAGTCGCCTGACACACGATCAGACCCGGTATATTTTTGAGACAAACACGATCGGAATCGAAAAAGAAGTGCTCAACGTAGATGATGTGATTGAAACGGCAAATCATTTCCGCTGTATTGACAGCATCATTGACTGTGCAAAAACAACTCTTACAGAAAAGTTTATCAAAGAACTGCATCTGATCTTGAAGAACGGCACCAGTGATTCCAGAAAAGAATGGTTTGCTGTCGGTAACTATAAAAAACTGCCGAATGAAGTTGGGGGTATGGAAACTGCACTTCCGGAAGAAGTTGCCGGTGAGATGAAGAAGCTGCTGGCAGCGTATAACAGTAAGGAAGAAAAGTCATTGGAAGATATTCTGGATTTCCATGTAAAATTTGAACGGATTCATCCGTTTCAGGATGGAAATGGGCGTGTAGGGCGACTTATCCTGTTTAAGGAATGTCTGAAATATCATATTGTTCCGTTTATTATTGAGGATGATCTGAAGCTGTTCTATTATCGTGGACTGAAGGAATGGAACAATGAGAAGGGATATCTGACGGATACTTGTCTGACAGCGCAGGACAGATATAAGGCGTATTTAGATTATTTTAGAATTGCATATTGACAGCATTGGTTTATAGATATAAACTAAAATCACAATAGATTTACAACTATAAACCAACAATCCAAAGAACACAGGAGAGGAGTATGGCAAATGGAATATGCAAAGTTATGTGACAGTGAATATCGCTTTATGTGTGTGATCTGGGAGGCAGAGCCGGTAAGCTCCGGCGAACTGGTCAGCTTATGTCAGGAAAAGCTGGGCTGGAAGAAGTCAACGACCTACACCGTGCTCAGAAAGCTGTGCGAGAAGGGGTATCTGGAAAATAAGGAGACGATCGTATCAGCACTGGTATCGAAAGAGCAGGTACAGGCAAAGGAATCAGAGGAGTTTGTGGAGAGAACCTTTGACGGCTCGCTGCCCGGTTTTATAGCTGCTTTTCTGGGAGGCAGAAAGATATCCGGTGAGGAAGCGGAGGCACTCAAACAGATGATCGAGGCATATAAGGAGGTGTAAAGGATGCGTGGATGGGTAGAATTTTACATGTTATTTCTGCAGCGAAATGGCATATTGACACTGGTGATCCTTGCTGTATTATTGGTGCGGCTCCTTTTACGCAGACTGCCTAAAAAATACAGCTATCTGCTCTGGTCAGTAGTCGGGATCCGTATGCTTTTAAAGCTGCAGCTTCCGTCGCGGTTTGGTCTGCTCAGCCTCTGGCATTATATGACGCAGCAAATCAGTGGCTCACAGCTTTTGACAGCTCCGAAGCAGCTGACTAATATGCAGAAGATAACGGATCCGCAGGCAGGGGCGCAGAATCTACAGCCTGCAGGGCAGCTTATTACAGGACAGACAGTGACCGGAGCAACACAGGGACTGTCACAGGCAGGATCCGGACTGGGCAGCGGAGTGAATCAGATTTTGCAGATCTGTATGCTTATCTGGATCGCTGGCATGATCGTACTGCTGCTGTATGGTATTTTATCTTATTTTAAATGCAGGAGAATGACTGTGCAGGCAGTACATATGGAAGGCAATATCTGGGAATGTGATCATCTGACAACCCCGTTTGTGCTTGGAATCGTCAGACCACGTATTTACATTCCGTTTCATTTATCGGCGGAAGAAAAGCCATATATTCTGGCACATGAAACATATCACATCAAAAGGGGCGATCCAATCGTGCGGCTGCTTGCATTTGTGCTATTGACGTTTTACTGGATCAATCCATTTGTCTGGCTTGCCTATTTTTTGATGATCAGGGATATGGAAATGAGCTGTGATGAAGCTGTGCTTCTGCAGCTTGGGACAAAGATCAGGAAAGCATACAGTAACTCTTTGCTTACTTTTGCAACAGGTAGGAAGCAGGTTACCTTCTCCCCGCTTGCATTTGGAGAATCTGACACATCAGGGCGTATTAAAAATATTCTGGACTTTAAAAAGCCGAAGGTGTGGGGCAGTTTTCTGGCGATACTGGCTGTGATACTGGCAGCAGTATTCTGTCTGACCGGTCAGAAAACAGAGGATGACACAAGTGCTTCACAGAGTGAGCAGCAGGTAACTGACAGCTCTCGAAGTGCACAGGCAGAAGCAGCAAAGCAGGAGACAGAAGCTGCCAGACAGATGGCAGAACAGACGCAGCAGGATGCAGCATCGGCAGAGGATGCCAAACAGGCAGCAGCACAGAAACAGAAGGAAACAGAGAAAGCGGCAGAAGCTGCTGCAGAGAGTGCACGTCAAGAAATGGAAAAGCAGGTGCAGGACATGATGGACAGTATTCTGGCAGAACTTGACGGTGATCTTTCCAAGGCTTATCCATGGGTCAATACGGCAGAGTTTAAGGAAGATGCCAATGTACTGATCAAAATGGCAGAAGATCCGACCGGTCAGTATGCAGCGTATGGTTTTCTTTGCGGCGAATATGGAAGCTATGGGATTCTTTTGAATGACAAGTTAAACGGCGAGGATAACTGGAATTATTTCTATACACCATGGGCTTATACCGGTACATCCGACTCAGAGCCGACCATGGAAAAAGCAGCCGACGGATATAGCGGAACCTTTACCTTCCCGGCTCCTGCGAGTGATCCGGCAGACAGCAGCATACAGGTAAAAACATGGAAGCTGCAGAGCTACGATACGGGAACGATTGAGATAGAAGATGTGACAAAGAGTGCGGAAAATGAGTTGTTGTACGGCAACACCATAGCTGCGCTGGATGATCAGACGCAGTTTGCACTTGTTGATATCGGGCTGGAGCATGATGTGCTTTTGGTGACAGAGCAGAGCTATACTTACGATACGGGTATAGAAGCTGCGCTGTACTGTCAGGTGTATTATAGCATAGATGGCAGTGTAAAGGATCTGGGCAGTGTGGAAAGCGAAGGAACCGCATATCCTGTCAGCTATGGGCAGGAATGCATCTATACGGCAGGAAATCACAGTGTAAGTAAATATGTGATCGATGAAATGACATATCAGCTCATCTGTGAGCAGAAGGATGAGGTAAGCTACGATGCAGACGGAACTGCTTCCTATATCCGTTCTTATCCGGGGATGGATAAAGAAAAAAGCAGTACAGAGAAGGCATTTAACGAGGCGATGGAAGCTTACCATGAGGCAGTCCCGATCAGTTTTTCTTATGGAGCGTCCGAATAGCAGCATTTTTGTGATAAATACATAGAAATGCAATTCGGAAGAATACTAAATACATAAGAAATTCGTAGAAAAGGAGAGATTGTCCGATGGGAAAAGAAATACAGAATATGTTTTGTTTCCAATGTGAACAGACTGCAGGCTGCGATGGCTGCAGCGGAAAGGTAGGCGTTTGCGGTAAAACCGCGGAGGTGGCAAATCTGCAGGATGAGCTGACCGGCGCATTGATTGGGCTTGCCCGTTCTTTAAACGGAGCTGGGAAAGTAGAGCAGAAGACAAGTGATCTTGTGATCCGTTCTTTATTTGCCACACTGACAAATGTCAATTTTAATGAAGCATCTATCAAAGAAATGATCGCAGCGGTGCAGCAGGAAAAGGACAGCTTAAAGCCCGGCTGCAGGAGCTGCGCCAATCCATGCGGAATGACAGAGGATCTGCAGCTTGACAGCATCTGGAAAGCAGAGGAAAACATCAGATCCTTAAAGTCCCTTGTATTATTCGGACTGCGTGGTATGGCAGCTTATGCTTATCATGCCATGGTATTGGGATTCCGGGATGAAGAGGTAAACTTCTTTTTCATGAAGGCACTGTTTCTGCTTGGCGAGAAGCTTACGGTAGAAGAACTTCTGCCACTTGTAGATGAAGTGGGAGAAAAGAATCTGCTCTGTCTGGAACTGTTAGATCGTGCTAACACGGAAAGCTATGGAAATCCGGAGCCGACGGAAGTACCGCTGAAGATCGAAAAGGGACCGTTTATCGTCATATCCGGTCATGATCTGCTGGATTTAAAGCTTTTACTTGAGCAGACAGACGGGAAAGGCGTAAATATCTACACACATGGCGAAATGCTGCCTGCCCATGGTTACCCGGAGCTGAAAAAGCATCCACAGTTAAAAGGAAATTTCGGAACCGCATGGCAGAATCAGCAGAAGGAATTTGAAAATATTCCCGCGCCGGTGTTGTTTACGACTAACTGTCTGATGCCGCCGAAGGAAAGCTATGCAGACAGGATTTTTACAACAGAGGTTGTTTCCTATCCTGAGATGGTGCATATCGGAGAGGATAAGGATTTTACACCGGTCATTGAAAAGGCGCTTGCGCTGGGCGGCTATCAGGAGGACAAACAGCTTCATGGCATCAACGGCGGGGAAAAAGTAATGACAGGCTTTGGACATCATGCAGTGCTCTCTCATGCGGCGGAAGTGGTGGAAGCGGTCAAAGCAGGAAAGATCCGTCATTTCTTTCTGGTGGGTGGCTGTGACGGTGCAAAGCCGGGCAGAAACTACTATACGGAATTTGTCAAACAGACACCGCCGGATACGATCGTACTGACACTGGCATGTGGAAAGTTCCGTTTCAATGACCTGGATCTTGGGACGATAGCAGGGCTTCCGCGTATTATGGATGTCGGGCAGTGCAATGATGCCTATGGTGCAATCAGGATCGCACTTGCGCTGGCAGAGGCATTTGGCTGCAGTGTCAATGAACTGCCGCTCTCCATGGTGCTTTCCTGGTATGAACAGAAGGCAGTCTGTATCCTTTTGACACTGCTTCATCTGGGCATCCATGATATTCTGCTGGGGCCTACACTGCCTGCGTTTTTATCCGGGGATGTGTTGGATATTTTAGTAAAGAACTATAATATCGGCAAGATTTCCACGCCGGAAGAAGATCTGGCAAAGCTGCTGCACGCCTGACGCAAATTTTACTTTCATTTTACCGGTATGTGATATTGCATATTTCTTCCTGTTGATACTCTGAAGAGAGTGTACCGGATAAAGGAGAAGAATTGAATGAAAAAGTACAGGTAATATTTGGTCTGGTGGGCGACCTTGCACTGTTCTTATATGGTATGAACAGTATGAGCGACGCCTTGCAGAAAGCAGCCGGCGAAAGAATGAAGAAGCCGCAGGATCGGATCACAGATTATATATCCAAAATGTTTGCCAGCGGTAATCTGACCGAAACACAGGCAGAACAGACAGCAGGTCTGCTGGTCATCAATAATAATGTGGACAGAATTGCAGACCGTTGTCAGGAAATGAACAGTTTCATTGAAAAAATGGAAGAAAAGTACAAATACTTTTCAGAAGCGGTTGTAAAGGAATTAAAAGACTGTATGCAGATCCTTGAAAACCTGTTCCGGTAAGCTGACAGGAACATACGCGTCTATCCTTTACAATATGGACAGATGGCTGATAACTGCGCTGCGATCGCTGAGGAAGCACTGGAGCACATTACATTTGACAGATTTGCGATCGACAGTGAGGAAGAAGACCTGATCAGAAGAAGCCTGCAGGAAGCGGCGGCAGAAGGAAGCCCGGCATAGGATGAACAGAAAGAGAAAACGGACAGGATCTTAATAAAAGATAGTAAAATAGTCCCTTCTGTGTTACAATTTTGGTTAGAAAAGACTAACATATAACACGGGAGGGATTTTTATGCAGCAGAGAGAAAGCAGAAAACCGGATCTGCTCTGTACATTGGAAGCGGAAGGCTTTCTTGGCAGTTTTTATCAGGGAGACCGTTATGTGGATAAAGCGGTCATTTTTGTGGGAGGCAGTGGAGAACTACGGAATGTGGTAGAGGCAAGAACTGCAATACTGGCAAGAGAGGGCTACAGTGTGTTAGCAGTGGGCTACTATCTTTGGAAGCCGCTTTCCAGACAGACCGTAGCGATCCCGCTCGATTATGTGGAACGTGCGATCGACTGGCTGTTGCAAAAATGTCCGGTAAGGATCACAAAGATTGGCATGACAGGTCTTTCGCTTGGAGCTGCTTATACCGCGCTCTGCTGCGCTTACTTTCCACAGATCAGCTGTGCTGTCGTGGTTTCTGGCTTTGATTTTGTGGTGGAAGGATGTAAAAATATGGTCATCAGGCAGCACAAATCCTATTTTACCCTGCATGGGGAAGAAATTCCGTATGAACCTGCCCAGGCACTTTCGCACTTGCCTGCTACATTAAAAAAATGGAAAAAAGATCCGCGTTATGATTCTAAAGCAATGAACCGCTTCTATTATAATGAGTGCTTCGAAGGCAGAACGGATGCAAGCCGGATCAAGGTAGAAAACGGAAGCTGTGACTGGCTGTTTCTGGCACCGGGTTATGATGATACATGGCCGTCTGATCAGGCAGTGAAGCGTATGATGCAGGTTCTGCAAAAGAAGCAATATCCGCATCGCTATGCGTGCATGATCTATGAAAAAGGCAGCCATCTGCTCGGAATGCCGGAGGAAGCACTTGCTGCCATGGGCGGAGGCGATATAGAGAAGTTGCACCGTATGCTGGGACACTTTCTGACGATGGAAAAGAAATATCCCAAAGAGTGTATGGAGGCAAGAGAAGAAAGCTATCGGAAAATGCTGTCGTTCCTTCATGAGAGCCTGATCGGGACGTAACACAAAATCGCTGCTTCACGATCACAGATGCAAACGGAAAATCCGTGACAATATTTGATGAGAATGGTAAGATACTTGCGGACGGCGAAAGTAAGTATACGATTACAGTGGCTTCTCTTTCGCAGGCATAAAATGGGCAGTATCACAGGGCATATGAATAAAGCGCGGCTGAACCGTTGTATATACTGGGTGCTATACTGTCTGAAAAAAGCAGGGAGATATACAAATGAATATAAAAAACAGCATACAAACAGAACGGGGAGCCGAGATTTTATTGATTTTTGTACTGGTTGCCAGAAGTACCTCCTTTGTGATGTCGAAGGTCACAATGAACGCGATGAATCCGTTTAATCTGCTGGGAGTCAGATTTTTGCTGGCATTTCTGCTTCTCTGTATCCCATTTGGGAAAAGGCTTGTGAAGATCAAAAAACAGACCCTGCTAAAGGGATTGCTGGTCGGACTGGCCTTTTTCTGCGTTATGACGGCAGAGCTTTTTACGCTCCGGCTGACAGCCTCATCTACATCATCTTTTTTGGAAAATATGGCGATCGTATTTGTACCGATCTTTGAAGCGGTGCTTTTGCACAGACTGCCTGCAAAATATAGTGTGGCAGGTGTTCTGATTTCTATGATCGGAATTGGATTCCTGACGCTGGAAGGTGGCAGGATCGTACTGGGAACGGGAGAACTGATCGGTATTTTATCCGGTATCTTATATGCGGTTGCAATCATTATCACAGACAGATTATCGCACAATGATGATTCTCTGCTGATCGGAATGGTACAGGTCGGAACGATTGGTGCGCTCGGAATGATTGCATCGTTCCTGTTTGAACAGCCGACATTGCCACAGGGACAGACGAGCTGGCTCATGGTCATTTATCTGGCAGTTGTCTGTACGGGCTTCGGGTTTACCCTCCAGCCGGTGGCGCAAAGCCGCCTGACTGCAGAACGGGCAGGATTGCTTATCGCAGTCAGCCCGGTAAGCTCTGCAATCATGGGTAGTATTTTTCTGAAAGAGCATTTGGGGATCAGTGGCATGATCGGGGCAATATTGGTTGTTGGCGGTATCATCATATCCAAGGATCCTTTCCATAAAAAAGAACAGGTCTCTTCGTAAATTTTGCAGGAACTTTTTGAAGATTTGTTTAAGATTCCTTTTTTCGCTAGGAATTTTCAGAAAGGCATGCTATGATTTTCGAAGGGTGATAAAGATGAATAAGGATTCGATTGAAGAAAATAAAGCAATACAGGATGGGCTGGAACGCTTTTTGGACGAAGAGCTGGCAGGTGTCCGCAAGGAGCAGGTGGCACCGAACAGAACCATCATATACAACGAAGAGCCAAAGGAAAAAGAACTTAAAACTGAGTTTGCCACAGAAGTAACGCCAAAGAGACAGGCAAGCTATGAGAGAAGGTCCGCAGGCGGCTATGCAGCTGCGGCGGGACAGCCGGAACATAGAAGCAGTGTGGGCGAAAGACAGATGAGCCATGCTGCAGATGCGGCAAGCAGGAGAAGAACGTCCGAAGAGACAGACAGATATCGTAACATAGACAGGGAAGCGTCAGCTCACCGGAGACAGGAAACTATCTCTGACCGCCGGAGCATAGCGCCTGAGAAAAAGCACCGGGGATATGAACCGCCTGTATCTGAAAATAGGAAGAAACAGCATAAAAAGTCCAACAGAAAAGCCGATAAGAGACAGAAAAAGAAAGACGGCAACAAGAAGGACAGGATGTCCAAGCCAAAGAAAATACTGCTGATCATTGGTATTGTCATTCTGGCACTTTTCCTGTGGTGGTATCTGACCATGGGACGGATCTACCATAAAATGAACTATGAAAAGTCAGATGAACTGGCAAGCGGTCCTTTAAAGGAGCAGGGCGTGATCAATGTGCTGCTGATCGGAAACGATTCCCGTGAAAACGGAGAAGACGGCCGCTCCGATGCGATGATCCTGATCTCTATCAGCAATAAAACAAAGACGATCCACATGACCTCTCTGCTGCGTGATATGTACGTGGACATTCCCGGGCATGACGGCAACAGGTTAAATGCGGCTTACGCTTATGGCGGACCTGCGCTTTTGTGTGAGACGATCAAGCAGAATCTGGATATTGAAGTAAACAGATATGTACTTGTGAACTTCCAGGCGTTTGCAAGTCTGGTAGATGCAGTCGGCGGCGTAGATCTGGAAGTGACGAATGAGGAAGTCCAGTGGATCAATGCATATTTGAATGAATACAACCTGCTGGAAGGAAAAGAGATGACGACCGACTATCTGGATACCTCATTAAGCGGGGAAATCCATCTGAACGGTCCGCAGGCACTTGCTTACAGCAGGAACAGATATATCGGAACCGATTTTGGCAGAACAGAAAGACAGAGAAAAGTACTTTCTGCCGTTATGAAAAAGCTGCCACTTGCCATGGCAACCAATTCCGGTGAACTGATAGACGGTCTGTTCCCGAATCTGACAACAAACCTGACACAGACAGAAATGTACAGCTTATCAACGCAGGCAAGTAAACTTCTGACCTATGACGTGGTACAGAGCACGGTTCCGGCAGAAGGCACTTATTCCAATGCCACGGTCCGCAAGATGGCAGTTCTGCAGGTTGATTTTGAGGCAAATAAAAAGCTCCTGAAGCAGGAGATTTACGGACAGGAAGAGTAAAAAGACAAGTTGCGGGCAATAGTGTGCAAGAGGTACAGAACGGAGGCTTACATGAGCAAAACTTTTAAAGAACGATATCTTTCGCATGAGATAGAACTGGAAGCAATCGATGATTACATCATCGAATGGAACAATTCCGATACAGAGGAGACTCTGGCAAAGTTTCTGGGACTGAATAAAGAGGAAGAGACCGCGTGGGTGGAAGACAGTGATGATGCCCTTTTTGATCTGCTGGAAGCACAGAGAAAGTAAAAGTATGCAGAAAAGCGGAATGCATGATATCGTAGAGAGAATAAAAGATGATCTGAAAAAGAATGGGATAGGATGTGCTGCAGTATTGGCATGTCTTATCCTTTTTGCGCTTATTTTCCATGATGTATGTCCGGTGCAGATCCTGTATGGACTGCCATGTCCCGGATGCGGTCTGACGAGAGCAGGGGTCCTGCTTCTGACCGGGCACTTTGCAGCAGCATTTCAGATGCACCCATTTATTTACGGATGGGCAGTGCTTCTGCTGTATGTCATGCTCTGCCGCTATGTCAAAGGCTGTAAACCAAAAGGAGCATTGCAGCTGATGATCGTTCTCATTGCTTGCATGCTCCTGTTTTATATCTATCGTATGCTGCTCTATTTTCCGGATGTGGAACCGATGACCCGCAAGGACGGACTGCTTCTACACTGGAATCCAGACAGAAACTGATCTGCCGTGAACCGGGAAAGTACCGTTTCCGTCCGCATCGATCGTAACCATATGGCGATAGCCGAATAACACATCGAAAAACTTCTGCCCACTATGTTGTTTCCCGACATACATGGTCTTTTGGGTATCATTTTTGGAAGAAAGGATGCAGGCAAGCCCTGTATTTTCATCTTCTGCAAGCCCTTCCCGGGTAAATCCGATACAATGATAGTCATCAAAGTAATCATGCTGTGCTCCGTAAGCATGGGAAGCTCTGACAGAGAGCAGATTGGTAAGCGTTTTGCCGACCGGAGCTACATTCTGGGACGGAATACCGTAGCAGTCTCCGTAAAAGACACACGGATATCCCGCTTCGCGCAGCAGGATGAGCGCATAGGCAAGCGGTTTGAACCAGCTGTCTACAAAAGAGCAGAGTGCCTGCCCCGGCTCTGTATCGTGATTGTCTACAAAAGTAACTGCATTCTGCGGCTTTGCAGCAACAAGACTGCCATCAAAGATCTTGCGCAGATCGTAGCCTTCACTGTTATAGGATGCATAGTGGAAATTAAAGTGAAGCGGTACATCAAACAAAGACAGAGCATAATTTGTTTTTTCCAGATAGGCTTCGAGTGCCCAGCATTCCCTGTGCCAGTATTCGCCGACAGTAAACAGTTCGCGTCCTGCATAGCTGCGCATGGCAGGGATCCAGTCGCGGTAAAAATCATAGTCAATGTGTTTTAATGCATCCAGACGGAATCCATCTACCTGTGTCTGATCCAGATACCATTTTCCCCATTTGGTAAGTTCGGCAATTACCTCAGGTTCGCTGAAATCAATATCTGCCCCCATCAGATAATCATAATTTCCGTTTTCTGAATCCACATCCTTGTCCCATTCTTTTCCTTCAAAGAGATAAATACTGTTCTTTTTCTGTTTATCATCCCAGTCTACACCGTCAAAGCATTTGGATGTCCAGACAAAATCGGAATATTTGCCTTTTCTTCCCGGAAAATTAAAAATGGTCCAGGCGGTGATCTGTTCGATGCCTGTTGTTTCCTGTTCCCTGTTTCCTGTATTACATTCTTCGGCATTTATTATTTCTGTTCCGTCAGCACCAATCTTATGATTCAGTACGATATCAGCATAAACATCAATTCCGTATTCCTGACAGGTATGGATTGCAGCCAGATATTCGGCCTTTGTGCCATATTTGGTAGCAACACTGCCTTTCTGGTCAAATTCGCCGAGGTCGTACAGATCATACACCGCATAACCGACACCGTTTGTACCATAGGCATCTTTGTAAGCCGGAGGTAACCAGACTGCGGTAATACCTGCTTCTGCAAGCGCAGGAGCTTTTTCACTAAGCTGGTTCCATAAAGAACCGTCGGATGGCAGATACCATTCGAAATATTGCATCATTGTTCCGTTTTTCATCATTTGCCTCTTTTCTCCGTATTTGTTTAAAATATATCCGAATCCCAATTATGCGTCCATACTCCATCTGCCGCTGGCACCGCATGGCAGAACCAGCCCGGATCTTGTGACCGGTAATCCGATTTCATCCGCAGCAACACATCCGCCAAGCTTCTTCGTCAGTACGGTATTTAACATATAGGAGAGAACTGCAGGCTGCAGGCCGGTCGTATAAGAATTGATCAAAAAGAAAACAGGATCCTTGGACAGTACTTTGGAAGTCAGTTCAATGAATGGGAAAATGCTTTCTTCGATCTTCCAGATCTCGCCCTTTGGTCCTCTTCCATAAGATGGCGGATCCATGATGATGCCATCGTAAGTATTGCCGCGCCGGATCTCGCGCTCTACAAATTTGGCACAGTCGTCTACCAGCCAGCGGATCTTATCGCCGGGAATATTGCTTGAAACCGCATTTTCTTTTGCCCAAGTAACCATTCCTTTGGAGGCATCGACATGTGTGACATTTGCACCGGCATTTGCTGCGGAAATCGTAGCACCGCCGGTATAAGCGAACAGATTTAATACCTTAAGCTCTCTGCCCGGATCCTTTTCTCTGGCTGCCCGGATCTTCTGTGCACACCAGTCCCAGTTTACCGCCTGCTCCGGGAAAAGTCCCGTATGCTTAAAACTGAATGGCTTGAGATGGAAGGTAAGCTCCCGGTAGGAGATCGTCCATTCATTTGGCAGATCAAAAAATTCCCACTGACCGCCGCCTTTGACACTGCGATGGTAGTGTCCGTTTTTCTGTTTCCATTCTTTGGCATCATGCCCTGTGCTCCAGATGACCTGCGGATCCGGGCGCACTAAAATATAATCACCCCAGCGCTCCAGCTTTTCGCCGTCTGAGGTGTCCAGTACTTCATAATCTTTCCAATTATCTGCTATCCACATGGGTGTAATCCTTTCTGTACATTTTATTCTATTGTGGACTACGCTTTTGAAAACGTCAAGGGATATGTAAATGAATTGCAAGAAAACGCTGTCCAAAATCCGCGAATGAAATTTCATGGATACTCTGGCGGCGGATGCTGGTAAACATTGACAGGCAGAGAGATATCTCTTATAATTTTCACATATGTTGATACTAAAAGTACCGGCTGCGCAAAGCGGTTTATGGGAAAAAATATAGTGTTTGGCAAAAACGACGGAAATGTGTGAAAGGAAAATAAAATGGTGGAAAAGAGTAGAAACAGAGCAGTCGGCAGACAAGTCCGAAAAATGATCGCAGCAGCTATGGCAGCAATGCTTGTGTTTACCTCTGCAAATGTGGCAGACGTAAATGCAGAAGAAACAGTGCTGGCAGTCAGTGAGAATGCTGTTACAGGGGAAACGGGAGCGGGAGTAGTAGAAGCACAGAAAAATACAGGTGAGCCAGAAGTAGAAAACGGTGGAGCTGAGAACAGGGAAGCAGAGAACACAGATCTGGATGCAGAAACAGCAGATCCGGACACAGAAACCGCGGACGGAACACACACATATAAAAATGGTTTCTGCACAGACGACGGCTGTGACGCATACGAGCCTGCAGTACTTACAACCGGCAAATATGATATAGATGCCAATGGCGAAATAACGGACAGTGACGAAGCCTACGAAATCGGAAATGCAGGGCAGCTCTACTGGTTTGCCGGGCTTGTAAACGGAACACTGACAGACGGAACCGCGCAGAATCTGAAGGCGAACGCAGTTCTGGCAGCAGATATCATTGTGAATAAAGATCTGCTGGCAAGCATTAATACAGATAAAGACGGAAATGTTACAAATGGTAGTTCTTTCAAAGCATGGCGACCAATGGGAATGACAGATGAAAAGGGGTATTTGACAGGATGGTATACGGGTATTTTTGATGGAAAGGGGCACAGCATCAGTGGCTTATACGTAAACAGAGATGAGTCGGATGATGTCGATGATAGATTTAAAGTTGGTATTGGCTTATTTGGATATTATAGCGGATTGACTAGAAATTTATCTGTTTTGGATTCTTATATGAGAGGCAAGTCGAGTGTTGGCGGTATTATTGGATATATCGGTTATAACAAAACAGGAACAGTTCAGAATTGCTATAGTGCTGCTACAGTATGGGGGATTGATAGTATAGGTGGTATTTGCGGAGCTAGTGGCGGAATCAGTAAAATTGAGAACTGCTATAATATGGGAAATATTTGTGGAAAAACAGAGGTAGGCGGAATTTGTGGAGATAATTATGCTATAATCAAAAACTGCTATAATGTTGGAAGCGTTAAAGGAGAAATGAAAGTTGGCGGAATTACAGGAGCGAATACAAAAGGGGATAATGTTGAAGAGAAAATAACAGATTGTTATAACAGGGGGAACGTGACAGGGGATAGAAATATTGGTGGAATTAGTGGATATGATTATTGTAGTCTTGTTGAAAACTGCTACAGTCAGGCAACTGTCAGTGGAAATACAAATGTGGGCGGTATTTGTGGCAATGGTTATAAGGCTGACTTTCAGAATACATACTATGATTCAAATTTGTACACAGGAGATGCGTTTGGATATTCAGAAGATGCAACAATCAAACAGACCGAAGGAAAACCCTCGCAGGCATTTGAAAGCGGCGAGATCGCATATCTGCTGCAGGCTGACCGTGAGGAACCGGTCTGGGGACAGACACTCTCCGGAAATGATGTGCAAGCTTATCCGGTATTAGGCGGCGCAAAGGTGTATCAGGTAACTGAATACAAAGGATGTATCGAAAGCACAGGAATCGCAGGAAATGCTTATAATAATGCGAATGCCCCTGTTTTTGGACCACATGTATATGAAAATGGATTTTGTACAATCTGCAGCGCATACGAGCCTGCAGTACTTACAACCGGCAAATATGATATAGATGCCAATGGTGAAAAAACGGACAGTGACGAAGCCTACGAAATCGGAAATGCAGGGCAGCTCTACTGGTTTGCCGGGCTTGTAAACGGAACATTGACAGACGGAACCGCGCAGAATCTGAAGGCGAACGTAGTTTTGACAGCTGATATCACAGTGAATGAAGATCTGCTGACAAGCATTAATACAGATGATGACGGAAATGTTACAAATGGTAGTTCTTTCAAAGCATGGCGACCAATGGGAATGGCAGATGAAAAGGGGAATTTGACAGGATGGTACACTGGTATTTTTGATGGAAATGGGCACAGTATCAGCGGCTTATACGTAAACAGAGATGAGGCAGCGGATGATGTGCATACATGGTTTAAAAGCTGTATTGGTTTATTTGGATATTATAGCGGAGTGACCAGAAATTTATCTGTTTTAGATTCTTATATGAGAGGAGAAGATTGCATTGGTGGCATTTGTGGTTACAATGATGGTGGAACTATCCAGAACTGTTATAGTGCTGCTACAGTATGTGGTGATTCCTATATAGGGGGTATTTGTGGTCGCAGTGAAGGTGATAGCATAATAGAAAACTGTTATAATACAGGATATGTTTATGGAGCTACTAGAAGTATAGGTGGTATCTGTGGAGATAATAGTGCCACATTGCAAGGGTGTTACAATGTTGGAAACGTTAACGGGAAATTTTATGTTGGCGGAATTGTTGGAGAAAGTTCCGGATTGGGTAATACAATATGGATAAAAGATTGTTACAATAGAGGAAATGTAATAGGGGATACGGAAAAAATTGGTGGTATCGGAGGATATATCGGTAGCAGTCTTGTTGAAAACTGCTATAGTCAGGCAACTGTCAGCGGAAATACAAATGTTGGGGGTATTTGTGGTAATAGTAATAAGGTTGACTTTCAGAATGCATACTATGATTCAAATTTGTACACAGGAAATGCGATTGGATATTTAAAAGCTGCAACAATCAAACAGACCGAAGGAAAGTCTTCGCAGGCATTTGAAAGCGGTGAGATCGCATATCTGCTGCAGGCAGGTCGTGAGGAAGCAATCTGGGGACAGACACTCTCCGGAAATGATGTGCAAGCTTATCCGATATTAGGCGGCGCAAAGGTATACCAGAATATCACCTATCAGGACTGCGCAAAAGATGAGGCGCATACAGTTTATACCTATGCAAATGAACAGAAACAGGAAAGTTATGATTATACCTTACAGGAAGTAAAAGCCAAAGAACCAAAGTGTACAGAAGCAGGAAACAAGGCTTATTACAAATGCAGTGTCTGTGGAAAACTTTACACAGATCAGGAAGGAACGAATGAAGTGTCAGCAAACACAGTAGTGGTTCCTGCCAAAGGGCATAGCTTTACATGGATCATTGACAGAGAAGCAACGGAGCAGGCAGAGGGAAGCAGACACGAGGAATGCAGCATTTGTCATGAAAAGAAAGCTGCAGTTGCAATCCCGAAACTGCCATCCAGTACACAGCCGAGCGAAGCGCCAAGCCAGAAGCCAAGTGAATCGCCAAGCCAGAAGCCAAGCGAAACGCCAAGCCAGAAACCAAGCGGATCGCCAAGCCAGCAGCCGGGGCAGGATATAAAAGTACCTGCAAAGGGCACAAAGCTGACAGCGAAAGGTGCCAGCTATCAGGTAACAAGCGCTGCAGAAAAGAATCCTACGGTTGTATACAAAGGCAGCAAAAAGCAGAAAGCTTCCGTAACGATCCCTGACACTGTTACAATTGATAAGGTGACTTATAAGGTAACTTCGATCGCAGCAAATGCATTTAAAAATAATAAGAAGCTGAAAAAAGTTGTGATTGGAAAGAATGTCACAAAGATCGGCAAAAAGGCATTCTATGGCTGCAGTAAATTAAAGAAGATCACGGTGAAAACAACAAAGCTGACCAAGAAAAATGTCGGCAGACAGGCATTCAAAGGAATTCATAAAAAAGCAGCCTTCAAAGTACCAAAGAAAAAGATAAGCAGCTATCGTAAAGTGTTTAGAGCCAGAGGTGCAGCAAAAACGACGAAAGTTACAAAATAAAGCAGAAAAGGTGTTTGCGGTGCAGACACCTTTCTGTTTGCCTAAAATTGTATACACGTATCCTTGACGAAATGCTATCTCATACATTATAATAGGTAACAGTTTTGTACTTTACCGTAGCAAAGAGTAGTCAAAACAATCGAAATTCTTACATATGGGAGGAGAACATGAGTAATACATTAGGTTGGATCATTGTAGCGTTTGTACTCTATCTTCTGGGCATGGTAGCAGTCGGAGCTGCTTACGCAAAGAAGAACAGCAGTGCAGAAGATTATTTTCTGGGAGGCAGAAGTCTTGGAGGCTTTGTGGCAGCGCTTTCCGCACAGGCATCGGATATGAGCGGATGGCTTCTGATGGGGCTTCCGGGCGGCGTATATGCGCTGGGAACAGGACAGTCGTGGATCGCGATCGGTCTTTTCCTCGGAACGGTTGTAAACTGGCTGGTTATTTCAGGACCGCTTCGCCGTTATACGATCCGGGCGAACAATTCCCTGACACTGCCTACTTACTTTGAGAACAGATTCCATGATAAGAAGAAAGTGCTTCTGCTGATCTCTTCGATCACGATTGTTATTTTCTTCCTTGTTTATACCGCATCAGCGCTGGCATCCGGTGGTAAGCTTTTCAATTCCGTATTTGGTGTAGATTACCGCATTGCATTGACGATCGGTGCACTTGTTATTCTGGTATACACATTCCTTGGCGGGTTCATGGCAGTCTGTGTGACCGACTTTATTCAGGGAACATTGATGCTGATCGGTCTTCTGATCGTTCCGATCATGGCATATGGGATCATTGGCGGCAACCTTTCCGCAGCACTGGATGCGCAGGGCGTTGCGGGCGGCTCTTCCGCATTCCTGAGCCTTGTCAGAAATGGAGATAAGACATATTCAGCGATCGATATCATTTCACAGCTTGCATGGGGACTCGGTTATTGTGGTATGCCACATATCCTTGTACGTTTCATGGCAGTCCGCGATGAAAAAGAATTAAAAAAATCCAAAACAGTAGCGATCATCTGGGTTGCACTTTCCCTGTTCTTTGCATGCTTCATTGGTGTAGTCGGCAGAGCATTCCTGACAACTCCACTGGAAGGCGGCGATACAGAAAAAGTATTTATTAAGATGATCCTGCAGCTCTTTACGGAAAACTATTATCTGCCGGTGGTCGGTGGTATCTTCTTATGCGGTATTCTGGCTGCAATCATGTCAACAGCAGATTCCCAGCTCCTTGTCAGTGCTTCTTCCGTAGCGGAAGACATCTACAAGGGTGTATTTAAAAAGGATGCGGATGATAAGACAGTTCTGAATATCAGCCGTATCACAGTACTCGTCATTGCAGTACTTGCTTACTTGATCGCACTTGATCCGAACAGCTCCATCATGGGACTTGTATCCAACGCATGGGCAGGCTTCGGTGCAGCCTTCGGACCGCTTGTTGTATTATCCCTGTTCTGGAAACGTACCAATCTGCAGGGTGCAGTTGCAGGTGTTTTATCCGGCGCGATCACTGTTATCGTATGGGACTACTTAAAGATCGTCTCTACTGTAGATGAAGCAGGTAATGCGATCCGCGTAACGATCGGCGACTACACAGGTCTTTATTCCCTGTTGGTCGGTTTCATTATCAGCCTGATCTGCATCGTCGTTGTCAGCCTTCTGACACCGGCTCCTGACGCAGAAATCCTCCAGGAGTTCGACGACGTAAAAAACAAACGCATATAAACATTCTATTATATTAAACATTCTATTATATATAGAAGAAACACAACACATTACCATAGAAGTGTAATGCAATTACCCAATATATAATCTATATACATCAGCTATATATAATATAGAAGGTCCCCATCAGGGATATATATGCATACCAAGAAAGAACTGCCCTGTATCATAAGCAATCGATAGCGCAGATGACTGAGATTTATCGGTCACTTTACCGGAGCGAGCGATCACGACGCTTCTATGTGACGGGAGCCCGGTAAAATGTGACCGAGATAAATCGCAGGAAAATCAAGCGTGATTGCGCTGATACAGGACAGTTCTTTCGTATTTCCTACCATATATACCCCCAAAATTGCTTTGTACGAAAAAAAATACAAAAAAAATACAATTTCGCAAAAAAAATACTTGCAATCCCATAGACCCTGGTTTATACTCAATATTGCTGTGGCATGATAGCTATGAAGCGTGAGGTTGCTGCATTCTATGCAGGTTTTCCGTGGAGCGAATGTCAAGTTAGGAAACTGACGACAAGTCACTGTACCAAATATGGAGTCTGCCAAAGAGCAGAAACGACGTGTGAGTCCAGGACACACACGGGAGAGTGTACAGTCACCGCTTGTCGTACTTAAGAAACAAAAGTGCGAAAAGGAGGCGACTTTTTTTATGGCAAATCAACAGGTAATGAGAATTACATTGAAAGCCTACGATCATCAATTAGTTGATGCATCTGCAAAAAAAATCATCGAAACAGTTAAGAAGAACGGATCTCAGGTAAGTGGACCTGTACCGCTTCCTACTAAAAAGGAAGTAGTTACAATCCTTCGTGCAGTTCACAAGTACAAAGATTCCCGTGAACAGTTCGAACAGAGAACACATAAGAGACTGATCGATGTAATTGCACCAACACAGAAAACAGTTGATGCACTGCAGAGACTTGAGATGCCGGCAGGTGTGTACATCGGCATCAAGATGAAAAACAACTAGTCAAACCAAACAGATTAGATCCTTTATGAAAGGTTGATATAGAAGTAACAAAATGTTCCACTTATATTTACCGATTACCCGGATCTAGAATGAACGACGAGGCGGGAGCCGATGACTCGTTCCGCTGTAGAAACAAGGAGGTAACAGAATGAAGAAAGCTATTTTAGCAACAAAAGTCGGAATGACTCAAATCTTCAATGAAGACGGTTCTTTAATTCCTGTAACCGTACTTCAGGCAGGACCTTGTGTAGTAACCCAGATCAAAACAGTTGAGAATGACGGTTACAGCGCAGTTCAGGTCGGCTTTGTAGACAAGAAAGACAAGATTGTCAACAAAGACAAAGCAGGAAAGAAAGAAGTGATCCACAGAAACGGCACAACAAAGGCTGAAAAAGGACACTTCGAAAAAGCTGGAGTTTCTTCCAAGAGATTTGTAAGAGAATTCAAGTTTGAAAACGCAGATGAGTATGCACTTGCACAGGAAATCAAAGCTGATATCTTTGCTGAAGGTGATAAGATCGATGCTACTGCAACTTCAAAGGGTAAAGGATTCCAGGGCGCAATCAAGAGACATGGTCAGCACAGAGGACCTATGGCACATGGTTCTAAATTCCATCGTCATCAGGGTTCCAACGGTGCATGTTCTTCTCCTTCAAAAGTATTTAAAGGAAAAGGAATGCCTGGACATATGGGTTGCGTAAAGGTAACAGTTCAGAATCTTGAAGTTGTTAAGGTTGATGCTGAAAAGAATTTACTTTTAGTAAAGGGTTCAGTACCGGGACCTAAAAAAGCTTTAGTAACAATCAAAGAAACCACTAGAGTGGAAGCTTAATTAGGATGAAAGGAGGACCATTCAGATGGCAAACGTATCTGTTTATAATATGGAAGGCAAAGAAGTTGGCACAATGGAGCTGAGTGATGCAGTGTTTGGCGTAGAAGTCAACGAGCATTTAGTTCACCTTGCAGTTGTCCAGCAGCTTGCAAACAACCGTCAGGGTACACAGAAAGCAAAAACACGTTCTGAAGTATCCGGTGGTGGTAGAAAACCTTGGAGACAGAAAGGAACAGGTCATGCAAGACAGGGTTCTACAAGATCTCCACAGTGGACAGGAGGCGGAGTTGTATTTGCTCCAACACCTAGAGATTACTCCTTCAAGTTAAATAAGAAGGAAAAGAGATTAGCACTGAAATCCGCTTTAACAAGCAGATTACAGGAAAACAAATTGATCGTTGTTGACGAACTGAAATTCGACGAAGTAAAGACAAAGAACTTCAAACAGGTTATGGATAACCTCAAAGTTGAAAAAGGTCTTGTAATCCTTGCTGAGAACGATGCAAACACAGTTCTTTCCGCAAGAAACCTTGCTTCAATCGATACAACATTAACAAGCCAGATCAATGTATATGACATTATGAAAGCCGGAACTATTGTTCTTACAAAAGACTCCGCAGCAAAGATTGAGGAGGTGTACGCATAATGGCAGATATCAAATATTATGACGTAATTCTGAAACCTGTAGTAACAGAAAAGAGTATGAACGCTATGGGCGAAAAGAAATATACTTTCCTGGTTCATCCGGAAGCAAACAAGTCTCAGATCAAAGAAGCTGTTGAAAAGATGTTCGACGGTGTTAAGGTAGCAAAGGTTAACACAATGAACAACGACGGTAAGAAGAAAAGACGTGGTATGGTAGTTGGAACAACTGCTAAGACAAAGAAAGCCATCGTACAGCTGACTGAGGAAAGCAAAGACATCGAGATCTTCGCAGGACTGTAAGATCGGTCTTTGACAGGCAATAAACACAGTAAAGTGTGATAACAAATCGCAGATTGAAAGGAGAAACAATCATGGGAATTAAGACATATAACCCATATACACCTTCCAGAAGAAACATGACTGGATCTGATTTCTCTGAAATTACAAAGACAGTACCGGAAAAATCCCTTTGTGTAGCAATGCCAAAGCATTCCGGACGTAATAATCAGGGTAAAATCACAGTAAGACATCACGGTGGTGGTGCAAAGAAGAAATACAGAATTATCGATTTCAAGAGAAATGGTAAAGATGGTATCCCGGCAACAGTAGTTGGCGTTGAATACGATCCAAACAGAACAGCTAACATCGCACTGATCTGCTACGCAGACGGCGAGAAAGCATATATCCTTGCTCCTGAAGGATTAACAGACGGTATGACTGTTATGAGCGGAGCAGAAGCAGAAGTACGCATCGGTAACTGCTTACCTTTAGCAGCTATCCCGGTAGGTACACAGGTACACAACATCGAGCTTCATCCTGGTAAGGGTGGACAGATGGTTCGTAGTGCAGGTAACAGCGCACAGCTCATGGCTAAAGAAGGTAAGTACGCAACACTTCGTCTTCCTTCAGGCGAAATGAGAATGGTACCGATTGAATGTAGAGCTACAGTCGGTATCGTAGGTAACGGAGATCACAGCCTTGTTAAGATTGGTAAAGCAGGACGTAAGCGTCACATGGGTATCCGCCCAACAGTCCGCGGTTCTGTTATGAACCCTAATGACCATCCACACGGTGGTGGTGAAGGTAGAGCACCAATCGGTCGTCCTGGCCCATGTACACCTTGGGGCAAACCTGCTCTTGGTCTTAAGACACGTAAGGAGAAAAAATCTTCTAACAAGCTGATCGTAAGACGTAGAGATGGTAAGGCAATCAAATAGTAAGGAGGAGACAAAATGGCTAGATCACTTAAAAAAGGACCTTTCGCTGACGAAAGTTTACTGAAAAAAGTAGATGCTATGAACGCAGCTGGACAGAAGCAGGTTATCAAAACCTGGTCACGTCGTTCTACAATTTTCCCTTCATTCGTGGGACATACAATTGCAGTTCATGACGGAAGAAAGCACGTTCCGGTATATGTAACCGAAGATATGGTTGGACATAAACTTGGTGAGTTCGTTGCAACAAGAACTTACAGAGGACATGGAAAAGACGAAAAGAAATCCAAAGTGAGATAATTTGAAAGGAGGTTTTAATCCATGGCAAAAGGACATAGATCCCAAATTAAACGTGAAAGAAATGCGAACAAGGATACAAGACCAAGCGCAAAGTTATCTTACGCTAGAATTCCTGTTCAGAAAGCATGTTTTGTATTAGATGCGATCCGTGGCAAAGACGTTGAAACTGCTCTTGCAATCCTTGAGTACAATCCGCGTTATGCTTCAGGTGTCGTAAAGAAAATCGTAGAATCAGCAATCGCAAATGCTGAGAACAACAACGGCATGAAGAAAGAAAACCTTTATATTGCAGAATGTTATGCAAATCAGGGACCGACAATGAAGAGAGTAAGACCAAGAGCACAGGGTAGAGCTTATAGAATCTTAAAGAGAATGAGCCACATTACAGTAGTGCTTGATGAAAGATAGGAGGAAGAGTAATGGGACAGAAAGTTAATCCTCACGGCCTGAGAGTCGGCGTTATTAAAGATTGGGATTCCAAATGGTATGCTGAAGGCGATTTTTCAGATTTCTTAGTAGAAGATTACAACATTCGTAACTTCCTGAAAAAGAAATTATACAATGCCGGAATCGCAAAGATCGAGATCGAAAGAGCATCTGACCGTGTAAAGGTTATCATCTACACAGCTAAACCTGGTGTTGTAATCGGTAAGGGCGGCGCTGAGATCGAAGTAACGAAGAAGGAACTTGCTAAATTAACAGATAAAAAAGTATTAGTAGATATCAAAGAGATCAAGAGACCTGACAGAGATGCACAGCTTGTTGCTGAGAACATCGCTCAGCAGCTTGAAAATCGTGTTTCTTTCCGTCGTGCAATGAAATCCTGCATGGGAAGAACAATGAAGGCTGGCGCACTTGGAATCAAGACTTCTTGTTCAGGACGTCTGGGCGGTGCTGATATGGCTCGTACAGAGTTCTATTCAGAAGGCACTATTCCACTTCAGACACTGAGAGCAGATATTGACTACGGATTCGCTGAAGCAGACACAACTTACGGTAAAGTAGGTGTTAAGGTTTGGGTCTACAAAGGCGAGGTACTTCCAACTAAAGGAAACAAGGAAGGGAGCGATAAATAATGTTAATGCCGAAGAGAGTAAAACGTCGTAAACAGTTCCGTGGAACTATGGCAGGTAAGGCCATGAGAGGCAATAAGATCAATTACGGCGAATATGGTATCGTGGCTTTAGAGCCATGTTGGATCAAATCTAACCAGATCGAAGCAGCCCGTGTTGCTATGACTCGTTATATCAAGCGTGGTGGTAAGGTTTGGATTAAGATTTTCCCAGATAAACCAGTAACTAACAAACCAGCAGAAACACGTATGGGTTCCGGTAAAGGAACTTTAGAGTACTGGGTAGCAGTTGTTAAGCCAGGACGTGTAATGTTCGAAATTGCAGGTGTTCCGGAAGAAACAGCAAAAGAAGCATTACGTCTTGCATCACATAAGCTTCCATGTAGATGTAAAATTGTTTCTAAAGCAGATTTGGAAGGCGGTGTGTCAAATGAAAACTAATAAATATGTAGAAGATTTAAAAGCTAAATCAGCTGCAGACTTAGCAGAAGAGTTAGTTTCCGCTAAAAAAGAACTTTTCAATTTGAGATTCCAGAACGCAACAAACCAGCTTGATAATACCAGCAGAATCAAAGAAGTTCGCAAGAACATTGCCAGAATTCAGACTGTTATTACAGAAAAAGCTAACGTTGCAGAATAATTCTCGACAGGAAGGAGAATAGATCGTGGAAGAAAGAAATTTAAGAAAAACACGTACCGGTAAGGTCGTAAGCAATAAAATGCAGAAAACTATCGTTGTTGCTGTAGAAGACCATGTAAAGCATCCTCTTTACAACAAGATCGTAAAGAAGACATACAAGCTGAAAGCACATGATGAGAACAACGAATGCAACATCGGTGATACCGTAAAGGTTATGGAAACAAGACCATTATCTAAGGACAAGAGATGGAGACTTGTTGAAATCGTTGAAAGAGTAAAATAATCTTACAATATTTGGAAGGAGAATTGGCATGATACAACAGGAAAGCAGACTTAAGGTTGCTGATAATACTGGTGCAAAAGAGATTCTTTGTATCCGTGTTATGGGTGGATCAACTAGAAGATATGCAAACATTGGCGATGTAATCGTTGCTACTGTTAAAGATGCAACACCAGGCGGCGTTGTAAAAAAAGGCGATGTCGTAAAAGCTGTAGTTGTACGTACGGTTAAGGGCGCTCGTCGTAAAGACGGTTCCTATATCAAATTTGACGAAAATGCTGCTGTTATCATTAAAGATGATAAGACTCCAAGAGGAACTCGTATTTTTGGGCCAGTAGCAAGAGAGCTTCGTGACAAACAGTTTATGAAAATTGTTTCCTTAGCTCCGGAAGTATTATAGGAGGTTCACTATGGCAACATCAAAGATTAAAAAAGGCGATACAGTTAAAGTTATGGTCGGCGATGCAGTAAAATGCAAAGGCAAAGAAGGTAAAGTTCTTTCTGTAGACCATAAGAACGGAAGAGTTGTTGTAGAAGGTGTTAACAAAGTTACAAAGCACACAAAACCTTCAGCAGCTAATCCAAACGGCGGAATCATCGAGAAGGAAGCTCCAATCGATATCTCCAACGTTATGTATGTTCATAAAGGAAAGACAACAAAGGTTGGTTTCAAGATGGATGGCGATAAGAAAGTCCGTTTTGCGAAATCAACAGGAGAAGTAATCGACTAATTGGAGAGAGGAGGTCTAGACACGTGAGCAGACTTAAAGATATGTATAAAGACGAGATCGTAGATGCTATGATCAAGAAGTTTGGTTATAAAAATATCATGGAAGTTCCGAAGATCGATAAGATCGTCCTGAACATGGGTGTCGGAGAAGCTAAGGACAATGCAAAGGCTCTTGAATCCGCTGTAAAGGATATGGAAACAATCACAGGACAGAAAGTCGTAACTACAAAGGCTAAAAATTCAGTTGCTAACTTCAAAATCAGAGAAGGTCAGGCAATCGGATGCAAGACAACACTTCGTGGCGAAAAGATGTATGAATTCTTAGATCGTCTGGTAAACCTTGCACTGCCTCGAGTTCGTGACTTTAGAGGTGTTAATCCTAACGCATTTGACGGCAGAGGAAATTATGCACTTGGTATCAAGGAGCAGATCATCTTCCCTGAAATCGAATACGATAAGGTAGATAAAGTAAGAGGTATGGATGTTATCTTCGTAACAACAGCTAAGACTGATGAAGAAGCTCGTGAGTTATTAAGATTATTCAATATGCCATTTGCAAAATAATAGGAGGTAAATTCATGGCTAAGACTTCGATGAAAGTAAAACAGCAGCGTCCTGCAAAGTTCTCTACCAGAGAATACACACGTTGCAAAATCTGTGGACGTCCACATTCAGTTTTGAAAAAATACGGAATTTGTAGAATTTGCTTCCGTGAATTAGCTTATAAAGGACAGATCCCAGGCGTAAAGAAAGCCAGCTGGTAAGATTAGAAGAAGGAGGCAATTCAAAATGACAATGAGCGATCCAATTGCAGATATGCTTACAAGAATCCGTAATGCAAATACTGCAAAACATGATACAGTTGATGTTCCTTCATCAAAGATGAAACTTGCTATTGCAGACATCCTTGTAGATGAAGGTTATATCCAGAAATATGATCTGGTAGATGATGGTAACTTCAAGACAATCCGCATCGCACTGAAGTATGGTGCTGATAAGAATGAAAAGATCATCACAGGAATCAAGAGAATCTCTAAACCGGGACTTCGTGTTTACGCCGGTAAAGATGAGCTGCCAAGAGTTCTTGGAGGACTTGGTATCGCAATCATCTCTACAAACAAAGGTGTTGTAACAGACAAGAAAGCAAGAGAGCTTCAGGTCGGTGGAGAGGTATTAGCATTCGTTTGGTAATAGCGAAGCAAAGGAAACAAGCAACCTAGTAAAAATTTATAGGAGGTACGGGCATGTCACGTATAGGAAGAATGCCAATCGCGGTACCAGCAGGTGTTACTGTTGATATTGCAGAAAATAACAAAGTGACCGTGAAAGGTCCTAAGGGAACACTGGAAAGAGTGCTTCCTGCAGAGATGGAAATCAAATTAGAAGATGGACATATCGTTGTAACAAGACCTAATGATTTAAAGAAAATGAAATCTTTACATGGTCTGACAAGATCCCTGCTGAACAACATGGTAATCGGTGTTACTGATGGTTACGAAAAGAAGCTGGAAGTAAACGGTGTAGGTTACAGAGCAGCAAAACAGGGTAAAAAGTTAGTATTAAACTTAGGTTACTCTCATCCGGTAGAAATGGAAGATCCTGAAGGTATTGAAACTGTTCTTGACGGACAGAACATCATTATCGTAAAAGGTATCGACAAAGAAAAAGTTGGTCAATTCGCGGCTGAAATCAGAGACAAGAGAAGACCTGAACCTTACAAGGGCAAAGGTATCAAGTATGCTGATGAAGTTATCAGACGTAAAGTTGGTAAGACTGGTAAGAAATAGATAAGGAGAGTGTAAAAATGGTTAGTAAAGAATCTAGACAGAAAATTCGTGTAAAGAAGCACAACAGAATGCGTAACCGTTTCTCTGGTACTGCTGAGAGACCTCGTCTTGCTGTGTTCAGAAGTAATAATCATATGTATGCTCAAATTATCGATGATACAGTTGGTAACACTTTAGTAGCTGCTTCTACTCTTGAAAAAGACATTAAAGCAGAGCTTGAGAAAACCAACAACGTTGATGCAGCAGCATATTTAGGAACTGTAATTGCGAAAAGAGCATTAGAAAAAGGTATTAACACAGTAGTCTTTGATAGAGGCGGCTTTATATACCAGGGTAAAATCGCAGCATTAGCAGAAGCAGCCAGAGAAGCTGGCTTAGAATTTTAGGAAGGGAGAAAGAACACATGAAACGTACAATCATTGACACAAGCAGCATGGAATTAAACGAAAAAGTTGTTTCCATTAAACGTGTTACTAAGGTTGTTAAGGGTGGCCGTAACATGCGCTTCACAGCTTTAGTTGTTGTTGGAGATGGTAACGGACATGTAGGCGCTGGCCTCGGCAAAGCGACTGAAATCCCGGAAGCAATCCGCAAAGGTAAAGAAGATGCGATCAAGAACATGGTTTCTGTAGCATTAGACGAGTTCGGTAGTGTTACACATGACAATATCGGTAAATTCGGAAGTGCGTCTGTTCTTCTGAAGAAAGCTCCTGAAGGTACTGGTATCATCGCTGGTGGTCCTGCACGTATCGTTTGTGAACTTGCAGGTATTAAGAATATTCGTACAAAATCTTTAGGATCTAACAATAAGCAGAACGTAGTTCTTGCAGCTATTGAAGGTCTTAGCCAGCTCAAAACTCCAGAAGAAGTAGCTAAGAACCGCGGCAAATCTGTCAGCGAAATCATGGCTTAGGGAGGAGATAGAAATGGCAGAAAAGACATTAAAAGTAACTTTAGTGAAATCTACAATCGGTGCGATCCCAAAGCACAAAGCAACTGTAGCAGCACTTGGTTTAAAGAAAGTCAATAAGACAGTGGAATTACCTGACAATGCATGCACAAGAGGTATGGTTCAGCAGGTAAGACACTTAGTAAAAGTTGAAGAAGCATAAAACAGATAAGGAGGTGTCATAATGGAATTATCAAATTTACAGCCTGCAGCAGGTTCTAAACACAGTGATAATTTTAGAAGAGGTCGTGGACACGGTTCAGGAAATGGTAAGACAGCTGGTAAGGGTCACAAAGGACAGAAGGCTCGTTCCGGAGCACCAAGAATTGGTTTCGAAGGTGGACAGATGCCATTATACAGAAGACTTCCTAAGAGAGGCTTCAAGAACCGCAATTCGAAAGACATCGTTAGTATTAATATTTCAGCATTAGATAAATTCGAAGATGGAGCTACTGTTGATGTAGCAGCTTTAATGGAAGCTGGTATCGTTAAGAACCCACGTGATGGAGTTAAAATCCTCGGAAATGGAGAAATAACCAAGAAGCTCAATGTTAAAGTTGATGCAGTAAGCGCATCTGCTAAGGAAAAAATTGAGGCAGTTGGTGGAACAGTAGAGGTGATCTAATGTTAACAACTTTAAAGAATGCTTTTAAGATCAAAGATATTCGTAACAGACTGTTGTTTACACTGGTAATGTTAGTTGTGATCCGTTTTGGATCACAGCTGCCTGTTCCGGGTGTCAATCGTACTTATTTTGCTGACTGGTTTGCAGCTCAGTCAAACGGAGCATTTAACTTTTTCGATGCATTTACCGGTGGCTCTTTCATGAACATGTCAGTTTTTGCATTGAATATCACACCATATATCACAAGCTCCATTATCATGCAGCTTCTGACGATTGCAATTCCGAAACTGGAAGAAATGCAGAAGGATGGAGAAGATGGAAGAAAGAAAATCGCAACGATCACACGTTATGTGACAGTTGGTCTTTCTTTGATCGAAGCAGCAGCTATGGCGATCGGATTTGGTAACAGCGGACTTCTGCAGAAGGATTCTGTTGTGCTGGATTATATCGTGGTTATCGTAGCGCTGACAGCAGGTAGTGCATTTGTTATGTGGATCGGTGAGCAGATCACAGAGCATGGTGTCGGTAACGGTATTTCAATCGTACTGACGATCAACATCGTATCCCGTATGCCATCCGATCTTGCTACATTATATGAGCAGTTCGTAAAGAGTGCATCTACTATTACATTGTCTGTGATCTCAGCAGTTGTTATCATGGCAATTATCGTAGGAATGGTTGTCCTTGTTATCATTTTAAATGATGGCGTCAGAAGAATCCCGGTTCAGTATGCAAAGAAGATCCAGGGTCATAAAACCTATGGCGGACAGTCAACAAGCATTCCACTGAAGATTAACACAGCAGGTGTTATTCCGATCATCTTTGCATCATCACTGATGCAGTTCCCGATCGTGATCTGTCAGTTGGCAGGTTATCAGGGAACAGGCTTCTGGGGAGAGGTATTAAAGGTATTAAATCAGGGTAACTGGTGTAATCCTTCTCTTCCAATCTATAACATAGGATTAGTGATCTACATTGTATTGGTTGTATTTTTCGCATACTTCTACACATCGATCACATTTAATCCGTTGGAAGTATCCAATAACATTAAAAAGCAGGGTGGCTTTATCCCGGGAATCAGACCTGGTAAACCAACCACAGATTACTTGACAGGTATTTTGAACTATATTATTTTTATCGGGGCTGTTGGCCTTATCATTATCGCTGTCATTCCGTTCTTCTTTAACGGAGTATTTGGTGCAAATGTTTCCTTTGGCGGAACAAGTCTCATCATTATTGTCAGCGTAATCTTAGAGACAATCAAACAGATCGAGTCCTTAATGCTGGTTCGTAATTATAAAGGCTTTTTAAATGCTTAAATGAAATAGTTGAAACGACAAATGTATTCTGGGGCAGGTGAGTATTCGCTTGTCCCATGAGTCGTTTTCGTCATAGTGCATAAAGACAAGTGGAGGAGAAAAATGAAAATCATTATGTTAGGCGCTCCGGGCGCAGGAAAAGGAACACAGGCTAAAATGATCGCAGATAAATACGGTGTTCCGCACGTATCAACAGGCGATATTTTCAGAGCAAACATCAAAAACGGTACAGAGCTTGGTATGGAAGCTAAGAAGTATATGGATCAGGGACTTTTAGTTCCGGATGAACTGACAGTAAAGATCCTGCTTGACAGAGTTTCACAGCCGGATTGCAAGAACGGTTATGTACTGGATGGTTTCCCAAGAACAATCCCACAGGCAGAAGTACTGGATAAGGCACTTGCAGAGCTGGGTGAGTCTATCGATTATGCGATCGATGTAGATGTACCGGACGAAAACATTGTAAAGAGAATGTCAGGCAGACGTGCATGTGTTTCCTGTGGAGCTACCTATCATGTTGTACATGTTCCGCCAAAGAAAGAAGGAATATGTGATAGATGTGGCAGCGAGCTGATCCTTCGTGATGACGACAAGCCGGAAACAGTGAAGAACCGTCTGGATGTTTATCATAAACAGACACAGCCACTGATCGACTTCTATACAAAGAAGGGTGTGCTGAAAACAGTTGATGGTACAGTCGATATGCAGGATGTATTTAAAGCTATCGTTGCAATTTTGGGAGAATAAAAATGGCAGTTACAGTAAAATCCGCAAGAGAACTTGGTTTAATGCGTGATTCCGGAAAGATTCTGGCAGAGGTTCACGCAAAGCTTGGAGAGTTTGTGAAACCGGGTATTTCTACTCTCGAGATCGATCAGCTTGGAGAAAAGCTGATCAGAGGTTATGATTGTGTGCCGAATTTCTTACATTATAACGGATATCCGGCTTCTATCTGTGTTTCCGTGAATGACGAGGTTGTACATGGAATTCCGAAAGCAGACAGGATCCTGCAGGAAGGAGATATCGTCAGCCTGGATGCAGGACTGATCTACAAAGGATATCATTCCGATGCAGCAAGAACCTATCCGGTCGGAAAGGTAAGTGAGGAAGCACAGCTTTTGATCGACAGAACAAAACAGAGCTTTTTTGAGGGAATAAAAATGGCAGTTGCCGGAAATCATCTGTATGATATTTCCAATCGGATCGACGATTATATCAGCCAGTTTGGATATGGCATCGTAACAGATCTGGTCGGACACGGAATCGGAACTCATTTACATGAGGATCCACAGATCCCGAACTTCAGACAGAAGAAAAAAGGAATTAAGCTTTGTGCAGGTATGACACTTGCGATCGAGCCGATGATCAATATCGGAAGAAGCGATGTGGAGTGGCTGGATGATGACTGGACAGTCGTAACAGAGGATGGAACCTATTCCGCTCATTACGAAAACACCATCGCCATCACACCGGACGGTGAGCCTGAGATCCTGACACTGTTATAAATGTCAGACTGCTATTATGAAATGAAGTTATCCGGTGCCACAGCAGTTCGGCAAGGACAGAAAGGTTCAGCTGTGAACGTAAAGTTCTCAGATGAACTTGAAAGGCACAGGACAGTGACTCTGAAAGTAAGGAACAGAATAAAGGAACGGATCATATGGTAGGAATGCTAGCTGCGGCGAAAGCCGGACACGATAAAGATACCTTATATATCATAATAGAAGAAACAGATGAATATGTATGGCTTACGGATGGAAAATACAGACCGGTTGCAAAGCCGAAAAAGAAAAACAAAAAGCATATTCAGATCTGGAAAAAGGAAAATGAAGCACTGAAAGAGCTCAGACAGAAGCTTGAAGCAAAAGAGTCTGTCAGAGATGAGGAGATCAAGAGAACAATTAAACTGATAAAGAGTAGTCAAGTGGAGGAGTAAAATGTCAAAAACAGATGTCATTGAAATCGAAGGAACAGTAGTGGAGAAGCTGCCAAACACCATGTTTCAGGTAGAACTGGAAAATGGACACAAGGTGCTTGCACATATCAGTGGTAAGCTGCGTCAGAATTTTATCCGTATCTTACCGGGCGATAAAGTAACACTGGAGTTATCCCCGTATGACCTTTCAAAGGGAAGAATCATCTGGAGAGATAAATAAAAATTATTTTGTGAAAGTATTGCAAATGTAAATTTGCCATGCTATAATGTAAAACGGTCTTTTTTGAAAGGAGGGTTTAACGTGAAAGTTAGATCATCAGTAAAACCAATTTGCGAAAAGTGCAAAGTCATCAAAAGAAAGGGTAAAATCAGAGTTATCTGTGAAAACCCAAAACACAAACAGGTACAGGGCTAATCCAATAATAAACAGACCAGGATTATCCAGTATCACGATTTAGCGGCTGACAGCTTATCTTTCCGTCAAAAGATAGGCTGATTAAGATAATTTTACGTAGTGAGCCTACGGAGAATTACTTATTGATACCGAGAATTCAGAAGCTTAGTATCGGAAAGACCGGAGTATTCCGGTTGGGCATTTTTGTGTTTATGCCCCAGTCAATTAGTAACATTAAGTTTAGGTACAAAAAGTACCCGGAAAACGGAGGAATTGAAAATGGCTCGTATTGCAGGTGTTGACTTACCTAGAGACAAACGTGTTGAAATCGGTTTAACTTATATCTACGGAATCGGTAGAACAAGTGCAGATCGTATTTTAGCAGAAGCAAAAGTTAATCCAGATACTCGTTGTAGAGATTTAACAGACGACGAAGTAAAGAGAATCAGTGAAGTAATCGACGCTACACAGGTAGTAGAAGGTGATTTAAGAAGAGAAGTTGCTCTTAACATCAAGAGATTACAGGAAATCGGATGCTATCGTGGTATCCGTCACAGAAAAGGACTTCCGGTTCGTGGTCAGAAGACAAAGACTAACGCAAGAACACGTAAGGGTCCGAAGAGAACAGTAGCAAATAAGAAGAAATAATCCATAAGGATTTAGTTTAAGAGAAAGTAGGTTAGTTTAATTATGGCTAAACAGGTTGCAAAAAAAGTAACAAAGAAGCGTGTAAAGAAAAACGTTGAACACGGACAGGCACATATCCAGGCGTCTTTTAACAATACAATTGTTACACTGACAGATAATGAAGGAAATGCTCTTAGCTGGGCAAGTGCCGGTGGTCTGGGATTTAGAGGTTCAAAGAAATCTACTCCTTATGCAGCTCAGATGGCAGCAGAAACTGCTACAAAGGCAGCATTAGTACATGGTTTAAAGACTGTTGATGTTATGGTAAAAGGTCCTGGTTCAGGACGTGAAGCAGCTATCCGTGCATTACAGGCTTGTGGACTTGAAGTTACCAGCATCCGTGACGTAACACCGGTACCTCATAATGGTTGCCGTCCACCAAAGCGTCGTCGTGTGTAGTACTAAGACTAGATTTGGATTTTTTAAAATGTCATGTGTCTGTGATACATGATGCAGCTTCGCGCATTGTGATGCGATTTCGCATGCAAGAGGTTCTGATAATAAATGTAAATATGTTGGAAGAAAGTACATTGTGTACTGTAAACAATATCAGGAGGAAAAATAAATGGCAGTAAACAGAGTCCCTGTTTTAAAAAGATGTAGATCACTTGGTCTTGAACCAAGCTATCTTGGATATGACAAGAAATCAAACCGTCAGCTTGTAAGAGCAAACAGAAAGGTCAGCGAGTATGGAATGCAGCTTCGTGAGAAACAGAAAGCGAAATTCATCTATGGCGTATTAGAAAAACCTTTCAGAAATTACTATAAGAAAGCTGATCTTATGAAAGGTCAGACCGGTGAAAACTTAATGGTTCTTCTGGAAAGAAGATTAGACAATATTGTTTTCCGTCTTGGCTTTGCAAGAACAAGAAGAGAAGCAAGACAGGTTGTTGATCACAAACATGTACTGGTAAACGGAAAGTGTGTCAATGTTCCGTCTTATCTTGTAAAAGCCGGTGATGTGATCGAAATCAGAGAAAAATCCAAGAGCTTACAGAGATACAAAGATATCGTAGAAGTAACAGAAGGAAGATTAGTTCCGGAATGGTTAGATCAGGATATCGAAGGATTAAAAGGAACTGTTAAATCACTTCCTACAAGAGAAATGATTGATGTACCTGTTGACGAAATGCTTATCGTCGAATTATATTCTAAATAATTCGTAGGCATGGAAGCGTTCCTTTGCTGGATCGCTATATTACAATTATATTGTAAGGAGGGTATTTACAGTGTTTGATTTTGAGAGACCTAATATCGAGGTTGCTGAAATCTCAGATGACGGAAAATACGGCAGATTCGTCGTTGAGCCATTAGAGCGTGGTTATGGAATCACTCTTGGCAACTCATTAAGAAGAATCATGCTGTCTTCATTACCTGGCGCTGCTGTCAGCCGCGTTAAGATTGAAGGCGTTCTGCACGAATTCAGTTCAATTCCTGGTGTTAAGGAAGATGTAACAGAAATCATCATGAACTTAAAGAGTCTTGCTATCAAGAATATGAGTTCCACAAATGAGCCAAAAACTGCTTATATCGAGTTTGAAGGTGAAGGCGTTGTCAGAGCATCCGATATTCAGTGTGACCAGGATATCGTAATCGTTAATTCCGATCAGGTCATTGCTACACTGAGTGGTGGCAAAGAAAGCAAATTATACATGGAACTGACCATTACAAAGGGCAGAGGATATGTAAGTGCTGAAAAGAACAAATCAGAAGATCTGCCAATCGGAGTTATCGCAGTAGATTCTATCTACACACCTGTAGAAAGAGTCAATATGACTGTAGAAAATACCCGTGTCGGACAGGTAACAGACTATGATAAACTGACATTAGATGTTTATACGAATGGCACGTTGGCTCCGGATGAGGCGGTAAGCCTTGCAGCTAAGGTACTTAGTGAGCATTTAGGACTTTTTATTGATCTGTCTGAGAATGCCAAGACTGCAGAAGTTATGGTAGAAAAAGAAGATGACGAGAAAGAAAAAGTTCTGGAAATGAGCATTGATGAACTGGAATTATCCGTTCGTTCATACAACTGCTTAAAGAGAGCCGGTATCAATACGGTTGAAGAATTAACAAATAAAACTTCCGATGATATGATGAAGGTTCGTAACCTTGGACGTAAGTCATTAGAAGAAGTTTTAGCGAAGCTGAAAGAGCTCGGTTTAGAGCTGAATAACGCTGAGGAATAATAAATGCAGAGCGACATGTGAAGTAAGCCCGATGAGCATTTGCATGCCTGTCTGACATGGAACAAATTAACGGTTCGGTATGTAAGCCCGAAGAGCAATGCCGGATTCACCATGAATGGAGGACGTAAACATGGCAAAGTACAGAAAACTTGGCAGAACATCTGACCAGAGAAAAGCATTACTTAGAAATCAGGTAACAAATCTGTTATACAACGGAAAGATCGTTACAACAGAAGCTAAGGCTAAAGAAGTAAAGAAAATCGCTGAAAAGCTTATCACTTTAGCAGTAAAAGAAAAAGATAACTTTGAAACAGTTAAGGTTACAGCTAAGGTTGCCCGCAAGGACAAAGATGGCAAGAGAGTAAAAGAAGTTGTAGACGGAAAGAAAGTTACTGTTTACGATGAAGTAGAAAAGGAAATCAAGAAAGATATGCCTTCCAGACTTCATGCAAGACGTCAGATGCTTCAGGTTCTTTATCCTGTAAAGGAAGTTCCTACAGCAAACGCTGGTAAGAAAAAAGGAACAAAAGAAGTAGATATGGCAGCTAAGCTGTTTGACGAAATCGCACCTAAATATGCAGACCGCAAGGGTGGTTACACTCGTATCGTAAAGATCGGTCAGCGTAAAGGCGATGGCGCAATGGAAGTATTACTCGAGTTAGTATAATTTCAGAGCAAACAAAAGGGACATCCGATCGGATGTCCTTTTTTATGTGATAGGAAATTCCTATCACATAAAAAAGGCTCCGCATGGATGCACACTCGCGCGAAGAAGAAATATGTCGCAAGCATTGTCGTACATTTGCAGAGCAAATGTACGGCGCAATAACCTGCGTAGCAGGTTATAGAAAATTGACCGCGCTCGGCGCGAGAATGTGCCAAGGCACATTCTATATTACTTATTTTACGTCATAGAAGTATTTAATTGATGACTTTCTGGAAATGCTGGTAATCTTTGAGTGATTTCCACTCACCGCCCCATGTAAAACCGTGATCGATAAAAAGCTGATAGCAAAGATCACCTTTCCGGATCATATGAGGATTGTCATTGCTGCGGTCGGCGTAGACTTCGCTGCCTGCAGGTGAGATCCGCTCCTTTCCGTCCGGATAGGTCACATAAGGATTGTAGAACGGATTGATATCGATTGCCATGCCAAGGGCATGTTTGGACAGCGTAGTGCTGCCTGCAACAACACGGTAATTAAAGCAGGCGGTATTGTCATCTGCGCAGGAAAGATCATCGTCTGCATCATAGACATCAATAAGCTGTATCTTGTCGATCTGGTAGGCATTGTCATATAATGTGCTGAAGATTTCCAGCAGATCATCTGCGATCTGTTTGTTGCAGATCAGTTCCCCATCTTTTATTTCATTATTAAAATCATAATACAGAACGTGTAAAAACCGTAGCTGGTCTAAAGAAATATCATCATTTTCATGGTAGGAGCTTCCGGTAATACGTTCTATCAAGGTATCGGAGAGCGTTTCCTGATAAAAGCCGTCACGATATGTGATGCGATCCATGCCCGTTCCGTTTGAGGTCTGTGTCATATCTGTAGCCTCCTGCTCAGTTATTTCTGTATTTCCCGGTTCCGTGTCGGGTTTCTGCGCTGTGGCAGCTTTCTCCCAGGCAGATCCCTCCTGCAGATCTGAGGTCTGCGTTCCTGTTTTTGTATGCTGCGTCTCCTGCGCATCAGTTGTAATGTCAGATTGTATTGGTGCTGTTTCCGTGGAAGTATCGGATGGATCTGTTATATCTGTTATATCGGTCTGCTCCGGATGCGCTGGTGTAGAGGGATCCGTCTGCTTTGTGTATCCATACAGCATCAGTATAATACATATAAGTATGAGCAGCAGAAGCAAAATATGAATCAATGGCAAAAAAGAATGTTTCCTGTGCATGATATGCCTCCTGTTTCGGTTGTATAGTCAAAGTATAGCAAAGCTCAGAAAAAAAGGAAATAGCTTGTATTTATCGGACAAACCATGTACAATAAAACGCGAGTAAAAAACGACAGCACCGGGAAAAAGGAAAGAATGGGCTGTACGTGGAAAGAATATCTATGAAAAAAGAAAAGAACAATATTGTAAAAACAGATGACTTAGTATTTGAATATATCAGACGTGACGAGGACGGCAATGTGGAAGGAATCACAACCGCGGTCGATCATGTGGATATCTCTATCAAACAGGGAGATTTTGTTGCGATCCTTGGGCATAACGGTTCCGGGAAATCGACACTGGCGAAGCATTTGAACGCTATCTTATATCCAACGGAAGGAACTGTCTGGGTAGATGGCAAGGATACGAAGGATGAAGACAGTCTGATCGAGATCCGTAAAGAAGCGGGAATGGTATTCCAGAACCCGGACAACCAGATCATCGGGCAGATTGTAGAAGAAGATGTGGGCTTTGGACCGGAAAATCTTGGCGTGCAGACAGAGGAGATCTGGGCACGTGTAGAGGAGAGCCTGAAAGCAGTCGGTATGTATGAATTCCGGAAGAAATCACCGAACCGCCTCTCAGGTGGGCAGAAGCAGCGTGTTTCCATTGCGGGAGTACTGGCAATGCATCCGAAATGTATCATCTTGGATGAGCCGACGGCGATGCTCGATCCGAACGGCAGAAAAGAAGTGATCCGCGCCGTGCGGGCTTTAAATGATGTGGAAGGAATCACGGTAATCCTGATCACGCATTATATGGAAGAGGTCATTCATGCAGATCATGTCTATGTCATGGACAAAGGCAGCGTGAAAATGCAGGGGACTCCAAAGGAGATCTTCTCACAGGTAGAGAAGCTGAAGGAATTGCGTCTTTCCGTACCACAGGTAACACTCCTTTCGTATGAACTGAAAAAAGCTGGTGTTCCTTTGCCGGACGGAATATTGGAAACTGAAGAACTGATTCGAGAATTAAAGAAGGTACAATAATATGCCTATCATAGTAGATCATTTGAATTGTATATATGAACAGGGCACCAATATGGAAGTGGCGGCCCTCAAAGATATAAATCTTGTCATACCGGACGGACAGTTTATCGGATTGATCGGACATACCGGTTCCGGTAAATCAACGCTGGTACAGCACTTAAACGGACTGATCGAGGCCACGAGCGGAACGGTCTATTTTAACGGAGAAGATATTTACGATAAGGATTATGACCGGAAAAAGCTGCGCAGCAAGGTAGGACTGGTATTCCAGTATCCGGAGCATCAGCTTTTTGAAACAGATGTTTTTAAGGATGTCTGTTTCGGACCGAAGAATCTGGGACTTGACCGGAAAGAAACAGAGCTGAGAGCGTATAAGGCGCTCAAAATGGTAGGGCTTCCGGATGAGTATTTTTACCAGTCGCCGTTTGATCTGTCAGGAGGACAGAAGCGGCGCGTGGCGATCGCAGGTGTGCTTGCGATGGAGCCGGATGTGCTGATCCTTGATGAGCCGACTGCGGGGCTGGATCCCAAGGGACGGGACGAGATCCTGGAGCTGATCAAGGGGCTGCAGGAAACAGGTATGACGATCATTCTGGTATCACACAGCATGGAAGATGTTGCCAATTATGTGGACAGGATCATTGTGATGAATAAGGGCAGTGTCATGCTGGATGGTGTGCCAAAGGATGTATTTGCGCATTACAAAGAACTGGAAGAAGTCGGACTGGCAGCACCGGCAGTAACTTATATTATGCAGCAGTTAAAACAAAACGGATTTGCCGTATCTACAGACGCTACGACAATAGAGGAAGCGAAGGAGGAGATCCTGCGCGCCCTGCATCGAGCAGACTGAATAGGGAATCGGAACTCATGCATTATAATGACATGAGAGACGAGGCAGATCAGATAAACAGGAGAAATTATGATTCGAGAAATTACATTGGGACAGTACTATCAGGCTGACTCTGTCATCCACAGACTGGACCCGCGCGTAAAACTGGTTGGAACAATTCTTTACATTGTATCATTATTCTTATTTAAAAAGGCAGCGCCGTACGTGCTGGCAGTTATATTTCTGGCAGCGGTCATTTCTTTATCCAAAGTACCGTTTTCCTATATGGTGCGCGGGCTGAAAGCGATTATGATCCTGCTGCTCATCACAGCGGCTTTTAATATTTTTCTGACAAGCGGTGAACCGCTGGCAAAGGTATGGATCTTTACGATCACCAGGGAAGGCGTGATCAATGCTGTGTTTATTGCGATCCGTCTGGTGCTTCTGATCATAGGATCCTCTCTTATGACACTGACAACGACTCCAAATCAGCTGACAGATGCCATGGAAAAGCTGATGCATCCACTGACAAAGATCAAAGTACCGGTGCATGAAATATCCATGATGATGTCCATCGCGCTTCGTTTTATTCCGATTCTGCTGGAAGAAACGGATAAGATCATGAAGGCGCAGATGGCAAGAGGTGCTGATTTTGAAAGCGGCAATCTGATCAAAAAGATCAAAGCGATGATCCCACTTCTTGTACCGCTGTTTGTATCGGCTTTCAGACGTGCCAATGATCTGGCAATGGCAATGGAAGCAAGATGTTATCAGGGCGGCGATAACAGGACAAAGATGAAACCGCTTAAATATCACAAGCGTGACAGCATTTCCTATGGGATACTGCTCGTTTATCTGGCAGGTATTATCTTGCTGGGCAAGACGATATCGATCGGAATGCTGTAAGACAGGGAGTGATCAGGCGTATGAAGCGAGTGATGCTGACGGTTGCATATGATGGCAGCGCATACAGTGGCTGGCAGGTGCAGCCAAATGCGGATACGATAGAAGGACAACTGAATAAGCATCTGAGTGAGCTTCTGGGAGAGGAGATCACAGTTATCGGTGCCAGCAGAACAGATGCAGGCGTGCATGCACTCTGTAATCTCGCTGTGTTTTCCACCAATGCCAGAATACCGGCAGAGAAGATCTCGTATGCGCTGAACCAGAGACTGCCACAGGACATCCGCATTCAGAAGTCCGAAGAAGTGGCAGAGGATTTTCATCCGCGTAAGGTAGAAACAAGGAAAACATATGAATACTGTATCTATCATGCAAAATTCGCTAATCCGATCTTGGAAAAATACAGCTATTTTGTTTATGTGCCGTTGGATCTTAAAAAGATGAAACAGGCAGCGGAAATACTGGTCGGTACGCATGATTTTGCGGGGTTTTCCACTTATAAGCCGGAAGTAACCAATACGATCCGGATGATCACAAACATACAGATCCTGACAGAACATCCATGGGATAAGCAGGACTGTGAGCTGATCCACATCCGTGTGACAGGAAACGGCTTCTTATATAATATGGTCCGCATCATTGTGGGAACACTTGTTGCAATCGGACGCGGGCAGATGGATATAGCATGCATAGCGCATGTACTTGAGACCGGAAACCGGGAACTGGCAGGCCCGACAGCACCTGCGCAGGGGCTTATGCTGATGCAGTATGAAATAATGGAATAGAACGAAATGAAAGCAAAAAAGGGCTTGACACACCCGGATGCGTATCATATAATAATTCACAGTGGCGACCTGTGAAGAATTGACCTGCCCCGGCGATTCAGATAATGGAAGCCAGAGTAAAATACCTTTCGATTCCGATTAGCCCCGGAGAGAGGCAGAAACACAGTAGATATCAGTTTGGAGGTAATACGATGAAAACATTTATGGCTAGTCCAGCTACAATCGATAGAAAATGGTATGTAGTAGATGCTACAGACATGACATTAGGACGTTTAGCTTCAGAAGTAGCTAAAGTATTAAGAGGAAAGAACAAACCAATCTTTACACCACATATCGATACAGGTGATTATGTAATCGTTGTGAACGCTGCAAAGGTTAAAGTAACAGGTAAGAAGTTAGATCAGAAAGTATACTACCATCATTCAGATTATGTAGGCGGTATGAAAGAAGCAACTTTAAGAGAAATGTTAGATAAGAAGCCAGAGAAGGTTGTTGAACTTGCAGTTAAGGGCATGCTTCCAAAGGGACCTTTAGGAAGACAGATGTACACAAAGCTTCATGTATACGCAGGACCGGAACATGAGCAGGCAGCTCAGAAACCTGAAGTATTAACATTCTAATTAAAGGAACTGAAAGGAGAAAGTTAAAATGGCTAAAGCAGCAACAAAATTCCACGGAACTGGAAGAAGAAAAAAATCTATCGCCAGAGTATATTTAACACCTGGAAAAGGAAATATCGTAATTAATAAAAGATCAATCGATGAATATTTTGGATTAGAGACATTAAAGGTTATCGTTCGTCAGCCTTTAGCAGCAACTGATACAGCTGATAAGTTTGACATCCTTGTAAACGTAAAGGGTGGCGGATACACAGGTCAGGCAGGTGCCATCAGACATGGTATCGCAAGAGCACTTCTGACTGTAGATGCTGATTACAGACCGGTTCTGAAGAAAGCAGGATACTTAACACGTGATCCTCGTATGAAAGAGCGTAAGAAATACGGTCTCAAAGCAGCTCGTCGCGCTCCGCAGTTCAGCAAGCGTTAATCTGTTTGTCAGATTTTATACGACAGTTTACGCCCAGGATATTTTCCTGGGCGTTTTTTGTTAGTGAGGAAGGAAACCAAGCGACAGCGCAGCTGTCATTTGGTTTCACCCGAGCGTACAACGAGAAAATCAGAAAGCACGGAGTGCGTCTGATGCGAAGCGGCAGGATTTTCGAGTATGAAAGAGGGAGGAAACCATGAAACAAAATTCTATTTATAAAAAAGCACTTTATCTGGCTGTCCCAATGATGATCCAGAACGGGATCACCAATGCGGTCAGTCTGGTGGATAATTTAATGGTGGGAAGTCTGGGCACAGAAAAGATGACCGCGGTTTCTATTGCGGGACAGCTCTTTTTTGTATTCTTTCTTGCTGTATTTGGCGGACTGTCAGGTCCTGGTATTTACAGCGCGCAGTATTTCGGACAGGGAAATAAAGAAGGCTATCAGAAGATATTCCGCCTGAAGGTGTGGATCACAGCACTGTTGACAGTGGTGGGAGTTATTGTCTTTTTAGTCGGCGGAGAATGGCTGATCGGTCTGTATCTGAAGGGCTCAGGCGGTAATCTGGATGCAGGACTGACACTGGAAAGCGCGCTTTCTTATCTGCGCATTATGCTGATCGGTCTTGTGCCGTTTGCGATCACGCAGATATATGCGGGCAGTCTGCGTGAAATGGGAGAAAGTATGAAGCCAATGCTGGCAGGACTGGTTTCCGTCGTAGTGGATATCGTATTTAACTATTTCCTGATCTACGGCAAATTCGGATTCCCACGCCTGGAAGTAAAAGGTGCGGCCATTGCAACTGTTATGGCAAGATTTGCGGAAATGTTTGTTGTGATCATATGGACGCATGTAGAGATTGAAAAATACAGCTTCTTAAAGAATGTTTACCGGACACTTCGTATTTCCCTGCAGGAAATGATGCCTGTCATCATCAAGGGACTGCCTATCTTTTTTAACGAGTTCTTATGGGCAGGTGGCATGGCAGTGCTGACACAGTGCTATTCCATGAAAGGACTTGAGGTAATAGCGGGTCTGAATATATCCAATGCGATCTGTAATCTGCTGAATGTCGTATTTATTGCCATGGGAAATGCAGTCGGCATTATCATGGGACAGTTCCTCGGTGCTTCCAAATTTGAGGAAGCAAAGAAAAATGCCAATAAGCTTATGTGGTTTACAGCTATGCTTTGTGTGGGACTGACTGTTATATTGATTATTTTGTCCGGTGTATTCCCGCGTGCATATAATACGACCGATGAGATCCGTAATCTGGGAAGATGGTTTATTATCATCACAGCAGCATTTTTCCCTTTACAAGGATTTTTGAATGTATTATACTTTACGCTGCGGTCCGGAGGAAAGACGGTCATCACATTTTTATTTGACAGTGTGTTTACCTGGGTAGTGTCGGTCAGCCTGGCATTTACATTATGTCGGTTTACGGCATTACCGGTTCTGATAGTATATCTGTTTGTACAGTGTGCGGATATCATAAAGGTTTGTGTAGGATATGTACTGGTCAGAAAGGGCATCTGGGTCACAAATCTGGTTACGCAGTAAGCGTGGCTGAATATGAAGGAGGCAGAAATGAAATATCTGCAACAATTTTTACTGATTTTGTGTATTTCATTTGTGGGAGAATTCTTAAAATATGTATTGCCGTTACCGATTCCGGCAAGTATTTACGGAATGGTCATTTTGTTTATCGGGCTGTTGACAGGACTGATCAAACTGGAGCAGGTAAAGGACGTGGGGAAGTTCCTGATCGAGATCATGCCTGTTATGTTCATTCCGGCGGGTGTTGGGCTGATGGAGTCCTGGGGAACGTTGAAACCGTTTGTACTGCCTGTCAGTGTCATTACTGTTATCACGATCGTGACGGTCATGGTAGCAACAGGAATCTGTTCACAATGGGTGATCCGGAAAGAAAAAAAGCAGGAAGGGGGCGCAGCACATGAGTGAGTTATATCAGAATTCCCTGTTTGCAGGTGTAACGATCAGTCTTCTGGCATATGCCCTTGGTATGTTCCTGAGGAAAAAGCTGAAGCTGGGGATTTTTAATCCGCTGCTGATCTCAATCGTGCTGACGATCATTTTTCTGGCATGTACAGGAATTGAATATGATACATATAATCAGGGCGCAGCCTATTTGAGCTGGCTTTTGACACCCGCAACCGTATGTCTGGCGATTCCTTTGTATGAGCAGTGGGAACTTTTGAAGAAAAACCACAGAGCAGTCATTCTCGGAATTACAGCCGGTGTTCTGACGAGTCTTGGAACAGTACTGATACTATGTAAGCTAATGAACCTTTCCCATGAAATGTATGTGACAATGCTGCCAAAGTCTATTACGACAGCAATCGGAATGGGTGTATCGGAAGAACTGGGCGGCTATGTGACGATCACAGTAGCGGTGATCGTGATCACAGGTGTTCTGGGAAATATCTTTGGTGAGCTGATCTGTAAGCTTTTTCGGATCACAGAGCCGATTTCCAAGGGTCTGGCACTCGGTGCAAGTTCACATGCGATCGGAACAGCAAAGGCTATCGAGATTGGTGAGATAGAAGGTGCCATGAGCAGTCTTGCGATCGCGGTGACAGGTATTATGACAGTTGTGCTGGCTTCTCTGTTTGCAGGATTTTTATAAAATCATGGATGAGAAGAGAATGAAAGAAATGAAAGAAAAAAGGGATGGAACACTATCTGTGTTCTATCCCCTTTGCTTTATAGTATGCACTTTTTTCCTGATACATGGCGGATTCGGCTTTTGCCATCCAGATATTGATGGCGGAGGCATTCTGATCGTTCCAGCAATAGCCGATCGCAAGATTTACTTCATATTCTTTGGTCAGACGGCGCAGCATGGCAACTTTTTCTTCCAATAATTCATGGGAAATATCCGGGCAGATCACAAGCAGCTCATCACCGCCGACACGAAACAGCCCATAGCCGTCAAATGCTTTCTGCAGACAAAGACCGGCGTTGGAGATCAGTCTGTCACCAAACAAATGCCCTTTTGAATCATTGGCTGCTTTCAGACCGGTAATATCACAGTATACGATACCGACGCTTGCGTAGTGATCGTTTTTTTCCGTGAACAGATGCAGCGCGTGGCGGTTGCCAAGTCCGGTCAGTTCATCCCGCAGACTCATATCCTGCAGCTGGCGCACCAGATTTCGTCTTTTGAGTGCTGCCACAATAAAATGTCCCATAATATGCAGTATTCCGGAAGTGTATTCCAGGGAAGCTGCGGGCGGATTGTCAATGCCGTAAAAGGCAAAGGCTTTTCCGTTATCATAAAGCGGTACGACAACCAGAGAAGAAATATTTTGCTTATGAAGTACATGGTATAAAGCCGGATCATCTTCTCTGATCTTTTCCAGATCTTCTATCATAATATGCTTATTTTCGCTGAATTTCTGATACCAGCTCGCACATACTTCCGGAGGAAGATCCTGCAGATCTTCTTTTTCGGGCGTAACGCCTGCAGCAACCCATTCATAGGTATTGTTATCGCCGCCCGTTTCATTCTTTTCAAAAATATAAGAACGGTCGCCCTTTAAGAGTTTACCGAGATATTCCAGTAGAAAGTTCAGAGTAGCATCAGGAGTCGGCTGTTGAAGTGCAACGCGGAGACCCTCATTGATCAGCATTTCCAGGCTCAGGTAATGACTGTCTGCATTGGCCTGTTTTGGTTCACTTATATCAATTGCGATCTCAAGGCGATAACGATGGCCTTCTTCTTCGATCATCGTATCAATCAGGTATAAGAACTTTTGGAGCCCGGTGTGATAGTAGCTCCATTTCAGAAAAGTACCGGGCCTTAAATTATCGTTATTACAAATGGTACAGGGGGCAGAGCAGTTCTGTAAGAGTGCATGGCATTTATGCTTTCTGACTTCCTCAGGGGAAGACACACCAAACGCTTTTAATGCCATCTGATTCATATAGACAAGATCGTGTGTATCCATATCAGCGACATAAACATATTCACTTAGAGTATCAAAAAATTCCCATATTTTCCCCATGGCATTGCGCCTCCATATGCAAATAAAATATTCTTAGTGTCAAGTATATATGACAGTACGTGAAATGTCAAAGAAAATGTCGGATCGGAAGAACTGCATGACAGTACGGTAATCTGACACCGGTTCACAAAAAAATGGATGCGCAGGTTTCCCATACGCTGTTGTCGTGCTATACTTGTTGGGAAGAAATTGCAATTATGCAGAGCTATGTGATATGGGATGAATAGCCGTGCTCATATAGCAGCAGAAAACAGAAAGACAGGATAATAAGATGAAAGCACCTGAACTCAGTACGTTATGTTATATCGAAAAAGACGGCAAATACCTGATGCTGCACAGAGTGGTAAAGGATAAGGATGTCAATAAAGGAAAATGGATCGGAGTCGGCGGACATTTTGAGGAAGGCGAAAGCCCGGAGGAATGTGTTCTGCGAGAAGTCAAAGAAGAGACAGGCTATACACTGACGTCTTTTCATTATCGCGGACAGCTTACCTTTATCTGCGGAGATGAGATGGAATATATTTCTGTTTTTACTGCAGATGGCTTTACAGGGGAGCCCATTGCCTGCGACGAAGGCGTTCTGGAATGGATTCCGAAGGAAGAGATCCGGAAGCTGAATCTCTGGGAAGGTGACAAACTGTTTCTGCAGCTTTTGTCAGAAGATCATCCGTTCTTTTCCATGAAGCTGGTATACAGTGAGGATGGTGAGCTGCGACAGGTAGCGGTCGATGGAAAACCGCTTGAATTTTTTGATGTGATCGATGAGAACGGAGAAAAAACGGGAAAGGTCAAGGAGCGTTCCCTGGCGCACCGGGAAGGAACATTGCATGCAACAGTCCATATCTGGGTCAGGCGAAAAAGGCAGGATGGCAGCTTTGATCTGCTATTGCAGAAAAGAAGCAGCACAAAGGATTCCTATGCAGGCTGTTATGACATTTCAGCGGCGGGACATGTGGATGCGGGAGAGCCTGTGGCGGATCATTACAGGCAGGCGGCTCTGCGGGAGCTTTCCGAGGAACTGGGCATCCGGGCGGAAGCAGCGCAGCTTCACTATGTGGGCAAAAGGCGCGTGCATCACATATCAGGCAACGATCATTCCTTTATAGATGAAGAGCTTAGTTATGTATTTATATATGAAGAAACAGTCAATGAAAACGAATTGACTTTGCAGGCATCGGAGGTAGAATCGGTGCGCTGGACGGAATACCGGGAACTGCGGAAGGCAGTGGCGGTAAACAGCATAAAGCACTGTATTTACATGGAGGAGCTTGACATGCTGCAGGAAGCTTCAGGAGAGGAAGAACCGGGACAGAAAGCAGAAGCATCAAAACATGATATACCAATACAGGAAACAGCAAGTGAGGAAGAGAAAAGGAAAGAGGTGCGGATCAGGACCGCAACAAAGGCGGATGCACCTGCACTTTTGAACATTTATGCCCCTTATGTGGAGCAGACGGCAATTACCTTTGAATACGAAGTGCCTTCTGTAGAGGAGTTTGCGGGCAGAATAGAGCACATTTTGGAGAAATACCCGTATCTGGTTGCGGAAGCGGAGGGTGAGATTGTTGGCTATGCATATGCAGGCACGTTTAAAGCACGCGCAGCATATGACTGGTCAGTGGAGACAACAATTTATGTAAATCAGAAAAAGAAACGCATGGGGATTGGTGGAAAGTTGTATGCAGCACTCGAAGAAGCCCTGCGCGCGCAGCACATCCTGAACTTAAATGCCTGTATCGGTTATCCGCAAAATGAGGACGAGTATTTAACAAAGGACAGTGAAAAATTCCATCAAAAGCTGGGCTACAGACTGGTGGGCACATTTCATGACAGCGGCTATAAGTTTGGCAGATGGTATGATATGATCTGGATGGAAAAGATGCTGGGAGAGCATACAGAGAGCCCGGCGTCTGTGATTCCGTTTTCAGAGACGGAGTGGGCAGCATCTCATAGATAAATCGATATGTGGACAGGCATCAGACCAGGCAGAACAGGCTCTGCGTTTGGTGGCGCACAGAACACCGGATACCATATACAGAAAATAAAAGAATTGAAGAGAAAAGGATAGGATATGCAGGAAAAACTGATCGCATACTATAATAAATTTAACGAAGATAAAAGACTGTTGTCCCGCCACGGACAGGTAGAGTTTCAGACGACGATGCGCTACATTCAGAAATATCTGCCCGGGGACTGGGAGAAGGGCTGCAGTGTTCTGGATATCGGAGCGGGAACAGGCCGCTATAGTGTGGCACTTGCCGAAATGGGACTGGATGTGACAGCGGTAGAGCTTGTCAAAAGTAACCTTGGCATATTGAAGAAAAAAGGCAGCAACGTGAAGGCGTATCAGGGAAATGCCCTGAAGCTTTCCAGATTTGCGGATCAGACCTTTGATGTGACGCTTTTGTTCGGCCCCTTGTATCATCTGCATACCTTTGAGGAAAAATGCAGGGCTTTATCGGAAGCCAAAAGAGTGACAAAAAAGGGCGGCGTGTTGCTTGTTGCTTACTGTATGAATGAATACAGCGTGCTGACGTATGCATTCCGGGAAGGACATATACTCGAAAGCATGGAGAAGGGACTTCTGACAGAGGATTTTCACTGCACGGAAGAAGCAAACGAGCTCTACAGTGTTGTGAGGCTGGAGGATATCAACCGCCTGAATGAAGCGGTAGGACTAAACAGGATCCAGATCATTGCGGCAGATGGCCCGGCGGATCATATGCGTCCGGTCATCAATGCCATGTCGGAAGAAGAATTTTCCTGCTTCCTGCAATATCATCTGGCAACCTGTGAAAGGCAGGATCTGATCGGCGCAAGCTCGCACACAGTTGATATTATCAGAATTTAGGGATCACTTTGCAGAATGATATGACAGTAAGTAGAGGACAATAAAATGGAACTAAAACAGATTGCAACGATCCATACGGATTTTCCGGAAAAGTTCGGAATCCCGAGACAAAGCGGACTGGTCGGACAGCTAAAGGGGCAGATCATATTGGAACCGGCTTACCGGAATCGGGAAGCATTCCGGGGACTTGCGGAATATTCTCATATCTGGGTGCTTTGGGAATTTTCACAGGCGAAGAGAGAAAAATGGTCACCGACCGTTAAGCCGCCGCGCCTTGGCGGAAATAAGCGGATGGGCGTATTTGCAACGCGTTCTCCGTTCCGCCCGAATCCGATCGGGCTTTCCGCACTGAAGCTGGATTCGATAGAATATCATAAAACATATGGGCCGGTTCTGCATGTATCCGGTGTGGATATGCTGGACGGAACGCCCGTTTATGATATTAAGCCTTATCTGCCTTACGCAGACAGTTATCCTGATGCAACAGATGGCTTTGCGGGCAGGGTCCGGGGCAACCGGATTGCGGTCAGTATTCCGGAAGAGATGCTGATAAAAATAGAAGAGAAGGAACGGGATACAATCAAGCAGCTTCTTTCGCAGGATCCGCGTACCGCTTATGTACAGGATGCAGAAAGAATCTGGGGACTTTCCTATCAGCAGTATAATATCCGGTTCCGTGTGGAAAATGAAACAGCCTATGTACTGGATGTGGAAATAAAGCAGGGGGCGGACAGGCTGTATAGGAAAGAGAAGCAGACAGGGGAAAAGTGACAGAACAGAAAGATGAGGACAGATCCGATGGGACAACAGACAAAGCAGGAGAAAAATAATCATATATGTATAGCACTTCTGGCACATGTAGATGCAGGAAAGACAACCTTATCCGAAAGTCTTCTGTATGCTTGCGGGGCACTCAGGAAGGTAGGACGCGTGGATCACAAGGATTCTTTCCTGGATACGGATACGCTGGAGCGGGAACGTGGTATCACAATTTTTTCCAAGCAGGCAAGACTTTCCATGCAAGGAAGAGAAGTGACGCTGTTGGATACGCCTGGCCATGTGGATTTTTCGGCGGAAATGGAAAGAACGTTGCAGGTACTGGATGCAGCAGTGCTTTTGATCAGTGCAGCTGATGGCATACAGGGACATACGCAGACGCTCTGGAATCTGCTTAAGAAGTACCAGATCCCGACGATCCTGTTCATTAATAAAATGGATCAGCCGCTTGCAGACCATGATAAGATTCTGCAGCAGCTGCAGCAGACCTTCAGCAGTGAATGTATTGATTTTGGCGCAGAACGCAATACGATGTTCTGGGAAAGCATTGCTGTAGCACAGGAAGACTCTCTGGAATACTTTTTAGAGCATGGCGACCTGCCACAGGAAGAAATTGCAAGGCTGGTCAGTTGCCGTAGCGTATTTCCGTGTTTTTTCGGATCTGCGCTGAAGCAGGAAGGCATTACAGAACTGATCGAAGGCATTGCTACCTATATAGAAACACCGCGTTATCCTTCTGCCTTTGGTGCCAGAGTGTACAAGATCACAAGAGATCAGCAGGGCAACAGACTGACCCATATGAAGATCACGGGCGGGCAGCTGCATGTGCGTGACTTGTTATCCTCTGCTAACTGGTCGAAGGAAGAAAAGGTCAATCAGATCCGCCTGTACAACGGTGAAAAGTATGACACAACAGAGCAGGTAACTGCGGGAGAAATCTGCTGTGTCACAGGACTGAGTGAAAGCTTTGCGGGAGAAGGACTGGGGATCGAAAATTATGAGATCGCGCCGGTACTTTCACCGGTTCTCAATTACTGCGTGCAGGGACCGGCGGAAATGGATGTACATACACTTTTGGCAAAGCTGAAGCTTTTGGAAGAAGAAAATCCGGAGCTCCATATTGTATGGGATGAAGAACTGGGAGAGATCCATGCACAGCTCATGGGTGAGGTGCAGATCGAAATATTGAAATGCGTGGTAAAAGACCGCTTTGGCATTGAGATTTCCTTTGATGACGGAGAAGTGGTCTATCTGGAGACGATCGCAGATACCGTCGAGGGTGTGGGACATTTTGAACCGCTCCGCCATTATGCGGAGGTGCATCTTTTGTTAGAACCGCAGCCGAGAGGAACGGGGCTTGTATTTGATTCGGATGTGAGCATGGATGATCTCAGCCTGAACTGGCAGCGGCTTGTGCTGACCCACTTAAAGGAAAGACAGCACAGAGGCGTGCTGACAGGTTCTCCGATCACGGATATGAAGATCACTCTTGTAGCAGGACGTGCCCATACGAAGCATACGGAGGGCGGCGATTTCAGACAGGCAACTTATCGTGCACTCAGACAGGGACTGATGCAGGCGCAGAGCGTTTTGCTTGAGCCGTATTACAGCTTCCGGATCGTGGTTGCGCCGGAGCTGACCGGGCGCGTCATGACGGATGTACAGCGAATGGAAGGAAGGTGCGATCCGCCGCAGCAGACGATGGAGCAGACGATACTGACCGGAAAAGCACCTGTTTCCACGATGCGCAATTATGCCAGGGAGCTTTTGTCCTATTCCAAGGGCAAGGGACGCATTTCTCTTGTGGCAGCAGGCTATGATATCTGTCATGATCCGGAGACGGTCATGGAGAAGCGGGCATATGATCCGGGACATGATCTGCGAAATCCGGCGGATTCCGTATTTTGTGAGCATGGTGCGGGATTTGTCGTGCCATGGGATGAAGTCAAAGAGCATATGCATCTGCCCAGTATTTTTGACACGAACAACGATGAGGATTATACAGCTTTTACCGCTCAGCAGATCCGCAGGGAACAGGAAAAACAAAACCGCATGGAAGCGGCAAGATACGGCAGTGAAGAAAAAGAACTGGCAGCTATTTTTGAGCGGACTTACGGACCTGTGAAGCAGCGTCTTTTGCAGCAGACCAAAAAGGTTATCAGTCCTGTGCAGAGCGAGGCGGCAGAAGCGTGGAAGAAAGCCAAAAAGAAACAGACAGAGCCGGGAGAAAGCTATCTGCTGGTTGACGGTTATAATATTGTATTTGCATGGGAGGAGCTGAAGGAGCTGGCGCAGGTCAATATTGATGCGGCGCGGGGCAGACTGATGGATATTCTCTGCGATTACCAGGGCAGCAAGGGCTGTCATGTCATTCTTGTGTTTGATGCATACAAGGTCAGAGGCGGTATCGGACAGATGCAGCACTATCACAATATTGATGTCGTATATACCAAGGAAGCGGAGACGGCAGATCAGTATATCGCCAAAGCCGCACATACGATCGGGAAAAATTACAATGTAACGGTAGCAACCTCCGATGGCCTTGTGCAGCTCATCGTCTGGGGGCAGGAATGTCTTGTCTGGTCGGCAGGAGAGTTGTTTGAGGAGGTAAACAGGTCAAAAACACAGATCAGGGAACAATATCTGGAAAAGCCTGTCAGTGCGACAAACAGGATGGCAGATGTGCTTCAAAATAGTGAATAAAGAAACTGCTGAAAAACTGTGTTTTTGTCGGTTTACGGTACATAGCGATCCGTGGTAACATAGTAGTAAACAAAGAGAAAATGATGGGGATACTACAATATGGCAAATGGAGGCTAGTTATGTTTGACTTTAAGTTTGATTGGGAGAAGAACCTGAATACCAGTATTGAAAGTATCGATGTACAGCATAAGCAGTTGTTTAAATTAGGGAGAGATATGGAACAGCTGCTGCAGATGCAATGTATTGGGGTGACAGATAAGCAGCTTCTTGATATCGTCTGTGGGCTCAGGGATTTTACTGCTTATCATTTTTATGCGGAAGAGACGATCATGGATGAAATGTCGTATCCAAAGATCACGAAGCATAAACAGTTTCATAAGAAGTGTTCGGATTATATCATGCAGATCAATATTCCGAAGCTGAAGCAGGAACCGGCGACGGAGCTGCGCAAGATCGAGGAAGAAGTACAGAGCTGGGTGATGGATCATGTGCTCAACGAGGACATGGAGATGGCGAAAGCCTATCTGGCTTACCGAAAAACAGTGGATGAAAGTAAGCAGAAGACAACCGAAAAAGATCTGGAAGATATTTACGGGGCTTATGTAGCGGATCTGGATATTTCCCGTGTGTATCTGTACCGGGATCAGACCTGCAGGGGCAGGGTCGCAGTAGTATTTAAGGAGTCGGCAAGAGAGCTTTGCAGACTGTCAACACTGGAGCGGAACATGTTCTTTGCAGACATCGCCAAAACGGCAAAAACACTCAATAAGCTGTTTGCACCGGATGCGATCAATTATTTTGACAGTGAAGATTATAGTGACAGACTGATCTTTCACGTGATCCCCAAGTATAAAGAAAACGGAACCTATGGCGTGCCTCAGACACTCGATAAACCGTGTCTGCAGACAGACAACGCGCAATATGATAAAATTTATCAGCAGCTGAAGGAAGCACTGCAATAATCGGAAAAAGAGAAATGGCGGGGAGGTCATGCATGGCATGACCTCTGTTTTTGTGTAAGTAGGAAACTTTGTTTCTATTACACAAAAACGATCCGCGGGGATGCGCACTGCGTCGTACAATGTAGGCGTCGTAAGCAAGCTTGCAAAGATGCGCACTGCGTCGTACAATGTAGATGTCGCAAGCATTGTCGTACATTTGCAGAGCAAATGTACGGCGCAATAACCTGTGTAGCAGGTTATAGAAAAGCGACCTTGCATATAGGGAAGAAAACAAATAACATGCAGACATATAGAAAGAAGGCATATCATGTATAATGCAAAATCGTTAAAGGCAGAAGAATTCATTGACCATGACGAGGTCATGGCAACACTGGATTATGCCTGGAAAAACAGGCATAACGAACAGCTTATTGACAAAATTCTGGAGAAGGCAAAGCTGAGAAAAGGCTTATCCCACACAGAAGCAGCAGTACTTCTGGACTGTGATATCCCGGAAAAGAATGAAGAAATTTATGCACTGGCAAAGCAGATCAAGGAAGACTTTTACGGAAATCGTATTGTCATGTTTGCACCGCTGTATTTATCCAACTACTGTGTGAACGGCTGTGTATACTGCCCTTATCATAGGAAGAACAAACACATCGCCAGAAAGAAGCTGACGCAGGAGGAAATCGTAAAAGAAGTTACCGCCCTGCAGGATATGGGACATAAAAGACTGGCGATCGAAGCGGGAGAAGATCCGGTAAACAATCCGATTGAATATATTCTGGACTGTATCAAAACGATCTACAGTGTCAAACATAAAAATGGATCGATCCGTCGTGTCAATGTCAATATTGCGGCGACTACGGTAGAAAATTACCATAAATTAAAGGAAGCAGGCATTGGTACGTATATCCTGTTTCAGGAAACCTATCATAAGGAAAGCTATGAAAAACTGCATCCGACCGGGCCAAAGCATGATTATGCTTACCATACAGAAGCCATGGATCGTGCCATGGATGGCGGAATTGATGATGTTGGACTGGGTGTCTTATTCGGTCTGGAATTATACAGATATGAGTTTACTGCGCTTCTGATGCATGCAGAGCATCTGGAGGCTGTACATGGCGTGGGACCGCATACGATCAGCGTTCCGCGTATCAAAAAGGCAGATGATATCGATCCATCCGCATTTGACAACGGTATCGATGATGATACGTTTGCCAAGATCATTGCCTGCATCAGGATCAGTGTCCCATATACAGGCATGATCATTTCGACAAGAGAAAGTCAGGCATGCAGGGAAAAAGTGATCGGTCTGGGCATCTCCCAGATCAGCGGCGGTTCCAAAACAAGTGTCGGCGGTTACGCGGAGCCGGAGCTTCCGGAAGAATGCAGCGAACAGTTTGATGTCAGCGATACAAGAACACTTGACCAGGTGGTGAGCTGGCTGATCGACGGTGGTTATATCCCGAGTTTTTGTACCGCCTGTTATCGGGAAGGCAGAACCGGAGACCGGTTCATGTCTCTTTGCAAGAGCGGACAGATCTCCAACTGTTGTCTGCCGAATGCCTTGATGACACTGCAGGAATACCTGATCGATTATGCTTCTCCGGAAACGAGAGCAAAAGGTGAAAAGCTGATCCGTGAGCAGCTTGCCAATATCCCGCGGGAAAAGGTGCGTGAGATCGTAGAAAAGAATCTGGTCAATATCGAAAATGGACAGCGTGACTTCCGGTTCTGATAAAAAGGAGGAAAGAGTATGGGACTGAATGATACAAGCAGTGCACAGCGTGTGCATATTGGTTTTTTCGGCAGAAGAAACAGCGGCAAATCAAGCCTTGTGAATGCAGTGACCGGACAGGCACTGTCTGTCGTATCGGATGTGCTCGGAACGACGACTGATCCGGTACAGAAATCCATGGAGCTTCTGCCAATCGGCCCTGTACTGATCATTGATACGCCGGGGATGGATGATGAAGGAGAGCTGGGACAGCTCCGGGTGGAAAAGACAAGGCAGATCCTGCGCAAGACAGATGTTGCGGTTGTTGTCATGAGCGCGGTCAAGGAACCGTCAGAGCAGGAAAAGGAGCTGCTTGCGCTTTTACAGGAAAGAAAAGTACCGACCATACTGGCGGTCAATAAGATCGATCTGGCATTTGAGCAGGATTTTGAAAAATGGAAACATTTTGCACCGGGAACAGCGAAAATATTTGTCAGTGCCAGAGAAAAGAAAAATATAGAAGAACTGAAAAATATGATCGGAAAGCTGGCACAGACTGCAGGTGCGGAAAAACCGATCGTCAGCGATCTGGTGCAGGCGGGAGATATCGTCATACTGGTAACGCCAATTGATGCAGCGGCACCGAAGGGACGCCTGATCCTGCCACAGCAGCAGGTGCTCAGAGATCTGCTGGATCATGGCATGATCGCAGTTGTGACAAGGGAAACAGAGCTGGCACAGACGCTTCACCATGTAAAGCCGGCGCTGGTGGTCACAGACAGTCAGGCATTTGGCTATGTAAAGGAAATTGTACCGCAGGAAATGCCACTTACGTCTTTTTCCGTGCTGTTTGCCAGATACAAAGGACAGCTGGAAACGGCAAAAGCCGCAGCCGGCTGTATCGACCGTCTGCAGGATGGGGATCATGTGCTGATCTCCGAGGGTTGCAGTCATCACAGGCAATGCGGCGATATCGGAACGCAGAAGCTGCCCGCGTGGCTGAAAAAACATACGGGAAAAGAGCTGGCATTTACGTGGACGAGCGGAACGGAATTCGCACAGGATCTGACGAAATATGCACTGGTGATCCATTGCGGTGGCTGCATGCTGAATGAAAGAGAAATGCAGTACCGGAAAGAAGCCTGCCTGCAGGCAGGGGTACCCATGACAAACTATGGCATGGCGATCGCCCACATGAATGGCATCCTGAAAAGAAGCCTGGCTGTTTTTCAGACACCTGTTAAAAGAGGAGAAAAAGAATGAGCCTGACCGAAAAAGAAATGAAATGGGACAAGCTGGATAATACGGCATTGCTTTTCCCGGTCATAGCAAATGAAAGCATGAGCAGTGTTTATCGGATCTCCGTGACACTGACAGAAGATATCATAGAAGAGAAACTGCAGGAAGCATTAAGCAGAGTGCTTCCCAAATTTGACGTGTTCCATGTCAGACTGCGCAGAGGGCTGTTCTGGTATTATTTTGAAACAAATAACAGACCGGCGCCGAAAGTGCGGGAAGAAAATACCTATCCATGCCTGTATATTCCGGTGTATCAGAACAACAATTATCTGTTTCGTGTGACTTACTATCGGAAACGGATCAATCTGGAGGTATTCCATGTTCTGACTGACGGTATGGGCGGGATAACCTTTCTGCGGGAGCTGGTTTATGAATATCTGCGGCTGACGCATGATGACCTGATGGAAAAGCTTGGTGATGAACTGTGCAGTGATACGTCCCTGAATAAAGAAGACAGCTATGTTAAAAATTATACCGGCAAGAAGTATAAGAAAAAATATAAGACGGAGCGTGCAGTCCGTCTGACGGGAGAATTTCTGCCGCCAAAAGCACTTTCGGTTACCCATGGCTACCTGAATATCCCGATCCTGAAAGCAAAGGCAAAGGAATACGGTGTCAGCATCAATACATTTCTGACCGGTATTTTTGCCTATAGCATTTATAAAGAGCATCTGCACAGCCAGCCATATAAAAAACCGATCAGTATTTGTGTACCGGTTAATCTGCGCCCGTTTTACGGTTCGATCACAACGAAGAATTTCTTTGGCATGACTGCAGCAGTGCTGCGGGCTGATAAAGAAAACTACACGGTAGAAGAAGTGATCGCCAGGATCGATGAGAGCCTGAAGGAGCAGATCACCAAGGAAAATATGGACAGCCTGATCTCTTATAATGTATCGAATCAGAAAAATCTGATGCTGCGTATGGTTCCTTTGTTTGTAAAAAATCTTGCCATGAAGTGGGTGTATCGCAGTTCTGCGCTTGCCAACACATCGACTGTAACGAATGTAGGCAGTCTGCAGATCCGGGAGGATTACCGGCCTTATATCGATAAGATGCATGTCGTGCTTTCCATGACAAAGGGGCAGAATATGAAATGCAGTATCAGCTCTTATGAGGATACACTTGTGTATACGATCAGCTCCAAATTAAAGGATCAGTCGATCCAGAAGTGCTTTTTCCGCACGCTGTCGGAGCTGGGTGTACCTGTGACTATCGAAACGAATGGAGAAGCCTATGAAGTATTGTAAACAATGTAAAATTCAAATATTGGATCAGACAAGTGTCTGTCCGTTTTGCAGGAGCGTGCTCGAGAAAGAGGATGAGGAGCAGACAGAGCCTATGTATCCACAGGTTTCCATTCCGCAGAAAAAATACAGATTTCTGATGCGGATCAGTCTGTTTGTTTCCGTGATCGCCATGATCCTGCTTGGCGTGATCAATTATCTGACGTACGCGGGTCTGATGTGGTCGGTTATCTGTGATGCAGGTATTCTATACTTTTTATTGACACTGCGCTACACGCTTTTCAATCAGGATGAAGGGCATTTGATGAAGATCATGGTGCAGAGTCTGGCCGCAATCCTGCTCTGTGTGCTGATCGATCATATTCTGGGCTATCGTGGCTGGTCGGTCAATTATGCAATCCCCTGTGCGATTTTGCTGGTGGATACAGGTATTATCGTGCTCATGATCGTCAATATGCAGAACTGGCAAAGCTATATCCTGTTGCAGCTTGGCATGATTGTGATCGCAGGCATACAGATGCTTCTGTATGTTCTGCATATTGTGACAAGACCGCTTCTGAGCCTGATCGCACTGGTAAGCAGCGGCATACTGTTTTTGGGAACTATTTTACTCGGTGACCGAAGAGCAAAAAATGAACTAAAGAGGAGATTTCATATATGATCAAAATTTCGGAAGAAGAAGCAAGTTTCAAAGGTCAGCTTGTACGGGAACTGATCGCGCGTGTAACGAGTGATCACCTCATCGGACAGAAATTCAAGAATGGAGAGATGCGGAAGAAGATCGTGGAACCGCCGTGGAGATGTCCGGCGGGATTTGAGATGGAAGAAATCCATCTGCCGCTTTTTTCGATGGAATATCTGACCAAAACAGAAGGGCGAAGAGAAGACCGTGTTTTGCTGCAGCTGCACGGCGGCGGATATGTGGGAAAGATCCACAATACCTATCGGAGCTTCGCCGTATTATATGCGGAGGCAGGAAAGGGAATGGACGTACTCTCTATAGATTACCGCGTTGCACCGGAAAATCCGTTCCCGGCGGCACTTGAAGATGCCATCACAGCATTTGACTGGCTGCGGGAAGTAAAAGGCTTTACGGAAGACGAGATCTATCTGGGCGGAGATTCCGCAGGCGGCGGACTCTGCATGGCACTTTGCCATTATCTGAAGGATCATGGCAGGAAACTGCCGAGAGGAATTGTCGCCATGTCACCATGGACCGATATGACGGCAAGTGGACCATCTTATGATGATAATTATGAAAAAGATCCATTGTTTGGCAAAACAAGGGACAGTCTGATCTATAGCACAGATTACAGACAGGACCACGATCCGAAAAATCCGTATTTGTCGCCGCTGTTCGGAGACTTTACCGGATTTCCGCCGATGCTGATCCAGGTCGGTACTTACGAAATGCTGCTCAGCGATTCGCAGCAAGCAGCAGCCAGGGCAAAAGAACAGGGCGTGCACGTGCGCCTGTCGGAATACGAGGGAATGTTCCACGTATTTCAGATGGCAATGATGCATCTGCCGGAATCCAAAAGAGCATGGCAGGAAGTAGAACACTTTTTTACGGTCGTTGACAGTATGTAAGTCTACTGCCAGCCACCATCCATAGTAATGATCTGTCCCGTCAGGTAAGAAGGAGAATGAATGATCATGCTGACCATTTTGGCAGCCTCGAGAGTCGTTCCGATTCTGTCTGCCGGGATTTCTCCTTTCAGGATTTCCATATCATCTACAGAAAAACATTTATTCATATCCGTATCGATCACACCGCAGGCAAGTGCATTGACCTGGATGTTACTCGGCGCTAACTCCTTGGCAAGTGCTTTCGTAAAGCTATTCAGACCGCCTTTGGAAGCAGAATAGGCAACTTCCATGGAAGCCCCTACATTTCCCCAGACAGAAGAAATATTGATGATTTTTCCCTCATGCTTTTTCAGCATCAGAGGAATCGCAAGCTTGCTTGTATAAAAGCTGGCAGACAGATTGGTATGCATGACCTGATTCCAGTCGCTGACTTCCATATCGGACAACAGACCGACATAGGAAATTCCTGCGTTGTTGACGAGGACATCCAATGTATTGATTTTGGCAAAGCAGCGTTCCACAAAGCTGTAATCTCCGATGTCACCGACAAAACACTGACAGGAAACGGAATAGGTCTGTGAAAGCTCATCAGCCAGAGACTGTAGTCTCTGACCATTTGTCAGACAGGTCAGATAAAGGTGATATCCCTGCGTGGCAAGCTCGTGCGCGATCGCAGCACCGATACCGCGGGAAGCGCCTGTGATAAAAGCGTATTTGGGCATAGTATTTCTCCTAAATGACATGAATCTTCGGATCCATGATACAATAGATGATTTTTTACAGATATAGTTTACACCATGCAGTATGTATTGTCACTTGGTATTACGATACTTTTTTTGCATCTTTTGCCGCCTTATCTTGTATAAATTTCCAGTAAAAAAGACATACTGAATGTAAAAGAAGAAAAGGAGACGAATGTATGAATGTGACATTAAAAGAAAAAGAGAAGACGGCGGTTAAAGATCTGCAGACACAGGAAAAAAGCTGTATGGAGAAATACAGACGCTACGAACAGGAAGCGAAGGATCCGGTATTAAAGGATCTGTTTCATCAGCTGCATTTAAAAGAGAAAAAGCATTATGATTCCCTTGACCAGTTGCTTTCCGGTAACTGCCCGGAATGCGACTGCAATGATGCGGACGGAAAGAATTATAACCCAAAGGCAACTTACACTTCCATGAGCAGTCCGGAGGATAAGGAAAGCGACTGCTTTCTGGCAACGGATGCGATCGGAACGGAAAAACTCGTATCGGGTGAATATAATACAAATGTCTTTGTGTTTGCAGAGCCATGTGTGAGAAAACTGCTCGCAGACATCCAGATCGAGGAACAGAATCATGCAGAGATGCTGTTTAAATACAAAATGGCAAATGCCATGGCATAAAACGTACAGTCTGCCGGTGCTTTCGGAAGGAGGCACCGGTTTCTTGCTGTATAGATGCGCACACTTTATTATGATGTGTTTTCGTTTGGGGAAATGTGTGGTAATATAATGATGCCAGGGGCAAAAGGTCTAAAACCACATGAGCTTGCTCATAAGTGGTTGAAAGACCTTGGGACCCGCCCCGATATGAGCATAAAAGTGGGATGTTAATCCCACGATATGCGAATATTGGGCAGGATTGTGGGAGTGCAGAGCACGGAACAATCCGCAGGCATCAAAGCCCGGGCTTTTGCCCCGACATCATAGTACATGTTGGGAAAATTATGGTATGAACGGTATAGACGAAAGGATAAAAAGTATGGCACAAATATATGATCTGTTAATTATCGGAAGCGGTCCTGCCGGAATGGCAGCAGCCATTTATGCACAGCGTGCGGGATTAAAAGCTGCTGTTTTGGAAAAGACCGGTATCAGCGGCGGACAGGTCCTGACGACCTATGAAGTCGATAATTACCCGGGGCTTCCGGAAATCAGCGGTTTTGACTTGAGCGAAAAATTTAAGGAACATGCCCTGCACCTTGGAACAGAAATACAGACTGCAGAAGTTAAAAAAGTGATAGATCAGGGCACGACAAAGGTGCTTAATACAGATCAGGGATGTCTGGAAGCAAGGACAGTTCTGATTGCTACAGGAGCACATCATGCGAAACTGCATATTCCGGGAGAGGAAGAGCTGGCAGGCATGGGTGTTTCTTATTGCGCGACCTGCGACGGTGCCTTTTTCAGAAACCGTACGGCTGTTGTTGTCGGTGGCGGTGATGTGGCTGTGGAAGATGCGATCTTTCTGGCGCGCTTCTGTAAAAAGGTTTATCTGGTGCACAGAAGAGACAGCCTGCGTGCAGCAAAGCTCCTGCAGGAACATATGCTTTCCCTTTCCAATGTGGAAGTGATCTGGAATGCGGAGGTAAAGAAAATCGCAGGAGAGGAACAGGTAGAGCAGGTAACTCTCTTCTATAATAAAGAAAACAGAGAAGAAGTACTTCCGGTGGACGGCGTTTTCATTGCAGTTGGTACGATCCCGGATACCGCTTTTGTAAAAGGACTGGTAGGACAGGATGAAAAAGGGTATCTGATCGCAGGTGAAGACTGCAGAACATCCGTAAAAGGTATCTACGCGGCAGGCGATGTCAGGACAAAAGCACTGCGTCAGATCCTGACAGCGGCAGCAGACGGCGCCAATGCGGTGACAAGTGTGCAGGAGGATCTGTTAACACTTTAAAACTGCGTAAATACGCCAACTTAATCGTTAAAGGAAATTTTAACCATTTTCTCCAATCGGGTTGACAAGAGAGCTGTATGGTGTTATATTTTATTACAGATTTAACAAATTTGTAACAAATGTAAGAAATAATCAACAATTTTGGAGGAAGTATGTTAAACAAAAACAGAAAAATGTTTGCATTCGCACTTGCGGCTGCAATGACAATAAATACAGTAATTCCGGTATCTGCTTCATCTCTTTCAAGCACATTACCATCTGCCGGAGCTGCAACTACATTAAACGGCAGCGACATTACGGTTGCATCCAACGGAGATCTGAAGATGACAGCAGGTGCGGTTGTGGCAGATAATCTGGAGAAGGCAACACTGCCACAGGAAGCAGAAGTCGGCGGAGAAACGGTTCTGGATGTCGCAGCGGAAGTTGCGGAAGAAGAGGCAGACATTACCGTTTCCGGTGAAGATGCAGTTGCGGAAAGTGCAGAAGCACAATATGCAAATCTTGTTATTGCAAAATGTAACGATTATGTCAATGTCAGACAGGAGCCGAGCGAGGAAGCAGAGATCGTCGGCAAGCTGTATAATAAATCAGTTGGTGATTTCGTATCGGAAGCAGACGGCGGATGGTATCAGATCACATCAGGCAGTGTAACAGGTTATGTTAAAGCAGAGTACTGTGTGACAGGAGAAGCTGCTATTGCACTGGCAAAGGAAGTCGGTAACAGAATCGCAACTGTTACAACAACCACTTTATTTGTAAGAGAAGAGCCAACCGTTGATTCGGCTGTACTTGGTATGGTTGGTCTGGAGGATGATCTTTCCGTATTACAGGAAGATGAACTGGACGGATGGGTAAAGGTTCCGATCGAAGAAGGTGAAGGATATGTATCCACAGAGTTTGTGGAGCTTCATACAGAGTTTGTAAAAGCAGAGTCCAAGGCAGAAGAAGAAGCCAGACTTGCAAAGGAAGAGGCAGAAAGAAAAGCAGCCAATGCAGCGGCCAGCAAGAAGAGCGGTAAGTCCTCTTCAGGAAGCGGATCTTCCGCATCTGTATCAGGCGGCGGTGCAGGCGCGAGCGTAGCAAGCTATGCACTCCAGTTTGTCGGTAACCCATACGTGTACGGTGGTTCCAGCCTGACAAACGGAACAGACTGCTCCGGCTTTACCATGAGCGTATATGCAAACTTCGGTATCAGTCTTCCACATTCTTCCGGTGCACAGAGAGGCTGCGGTTATGATGTAGGTGGTCTTGCAAATGCACAGCCCGGTGATCTTGTATGCTACAGTGGTCACGTTGGTCTTTACATCGGCGGCGGACAGATCGTACATGCTTCTACAGCAGCAACCGGTATTAAGGTTTCCAATGCAGATTACAGAAGCGTACTTGCAGTCAGAAGAATTTTCTAATCTGAATAAAATAAGAGAAATGATAAGGAGCAGTTACCAGATGGTAGCTGCTCCTTTTAGGTTCCTTTCTCTACTCCGGGAACATCAGACTGAAGAAGGCCTCTTTAAATGCTTTGCTGTAACCGCGTGCAATCGGAACACGCAGCCCGGATTTCATGAAGATTTCGGACGCGTTGAAATGGTCTACGTTAGGAAAGTAGACAAGATAACTGCGGTGACATTTGAAAAAGCCATCTTCTTCCAGAAACTGATCTTCCACAACATGAAATGGGGTGATGGTCGTGATGACCTGTCCTGTCCGCAGATAAAAAAGCACTTTTTTATTCTGGGCTTCGGCAAATTCGATGTCATGAAAATACACCCGCTGGTAGCCTTGAACTGTTTTCAGAACCATATTTTTCTGATGGATGGTGCATGTATGACTGCATTCATCCAGCGTTTCCTTTAGCTTTTCGTAGGAAACAGGCTTCAAAAGATAGCCCTGTGCCTTAGTTTCATAGGATTCCAGGGCAAATTCAGGAGAGGATGTCAAATAGATGATCTGTACGACATTGTCATGCTGCCTGAGCTCCCTGCCGATATCAATTCCGTTTTGCAGTGGCATAAGAATATCAAGAAATACGATATCCATATGTGTACCTGTGATCTTAGAAAGCAGCGCGTCCCCATTGTCAAAGGGAAACAGCTCTGCTGTGATACCGCTTTCCGCAGCCCATTGTCTGATCAAATTTGCTGTACTCTGTAAAAAATCCTGATTGTCATCACATAATGCTATTCGCAATTTAGACTCCTCCCTGCATCTGTTCTGTTCGTTCGTATTGTACTGTATCTGTACTTCTTTTTCAACATTAAAACTGCATTTCGTGCCCAAAACGCTACATTACACGCGGTAAAAACGTCTAAACTGTTTTACGATTTATAATAGAAGTAACGAGAGATCGTAATAAAAACAGGGAGGTAATTGCATGAAAACAATAAGAAAGAAATCTGCAGGATGGAAGGGTGCTGCATGGCTGCTTTGTCTGAGCATGCTTATGACAGCTGTAGAACCGCTTGCAGTACAGGCGGAAGAAACGATCGATGTATCAAGTGTGATCGCTTCTGAGACTACGGAGCAGACAGCTTCGGAAGAAGCCGGGCAGGCTGCTTTGGAAGAAACAGAGCAGACGGTTTCAGGGGATGTTGGGGAAGATGTTTTATCTGAGATAGAAAGCGATACAGAAGAGGGGACAACAGCAGGAACAGGTGGAACATCCGAATTGGTGTCTTCCGAGATTCCGGGACAGACGATTCCGGAGTGGACAGCGAAATTGGAAAATAATGTATTGACATTTTCATTAGTCGATGCCTATGCTGGTGTAGCTTCTTCTGTTATGAAACAGCAATGGTTTGCCCAATCATATTTGGATATGAAACGTGTCAATGAGTCTAAATTTTCTGGAACAAAATGTAGTGTATCTATTGATTTTTCTCAGAAACCGGACATGGAAGATGGTTTGCATGTTGCTTTCGCACAGGTATATGCGACCAGATATGCTGACAGTCTTCAGTGGCAGGCTGTCGTATATATTGAGAAAAAGGGATCGGATCTTTCTTTCTACGCTCCATATGCGAAGGAAAATACGGATCTTCTGAATGAATTAAATAAAAAAACAGAGGAACAGATTAAAAACTATACCAATCCGGCAACTATTGCATCTGTACAGGCAGACAGTTATGAAGAGGTTGTACAGACGGCAAAGGATCTTGTGAAGAACCTCAGTACAGCTGAGCAGAAAATTCAGGCAATTCATGATTGGGTTTGTAATAATCTTGCATATGATTATGAACTGCTGAATAATGGCGGAAACGTAGGAAATGAGCTTGACTATGCTTTTCAGAACAAGAGGGCTGTTTGCGGAGGGTTTGCGACACTGGGAAATATTATGTTTCGTGCTGCAGGCATTCCAAGTTTATATGTTTCCGGTCTGGGATCTTCTGTAGGTGTATTTGATGAAACACATACAGGGCAGGGGCATGCATGGAACGTTGTGTATTATAATGGTACATGGCATTACATGGATCTGACATGGGATTGCAATAATCAATATTGGGGAGAAGGAAGCTCCAAAAATAAATCTGGGCAGAAGTGTACTTATGACAACTATGGAATACCGGCATATCGGATGGGGCTTGGTCATAAGCCAAGTGCAAAAGGTGCAGTATCTTACAGCAATACCATAAAAGGAATCATTGTAGAAGACACTAAAGAAAAATATGACTGCGGAGATGACATTTCCAAGGATTATAAGTTATATTTACAGACTACATACAAGTTTAATACTGGCGGAGATTTCTTCGGAAACGGAGGCTATTATACAGATAAGTTCGAACTTGGAAAAGGTCTGGGAGAACTCAGCGGTTATGATATGAATACGCCCGGAAAACAGACAGTTACTGTAGCCTACAAGGGCTTTACCACAACCTTTGATATTGAGGTAGTAGGTGTAGAGGGAATCAGAGTTGAGCCTGCAGAGAATGCAGTTTATGTCAAGGGCGATCATTTTATTCCGGAATATACCTTATATGCACAGATGACAGATGGTACAGAATCGCAGATCGACGTATCCAAATCGGAATGTACTGGTTTTGATATAACCAAGGCCGGTAAACAGACTGTGAAAGTAACCTACCAGGGACATGAAACAACATTTGATATCAACGTACTGGATGTTGCAAAGCTTGCGGTAGAACCAAAGGCAGATAAATATTATCTGGTCGGAGATACATTTACACCGGATTTCAAATTATATCTGGTGATGGCAGATGATACAAAAACAGCCGTTGAGGATATTTCTGAAGTAGACTGCACCGGCTATGACATGAGCAGGGCAGGCACACAGACAGTGACAGTAAGCTATAAGGGCTTACAGGCAAGCTATGATATCAAAGTGGTAAGCATTACCGGGCTGAAGGTAGTGCCAAAAGTGACAGAGTACAAATATGGCAAGGCGTTAGATAAGAGTGGTAATGCAGTATATTATGTCCTTTCGGATGGAACGGAAGTGGCTTTGCCCACAAAAGATCTTGCATCTGTAAAATACAGAGGATACAGCAGATACAAGACAGGTACACAGACAGTAACTGTTACGTATAAAGGATATAAGACAACTTATACAGTAACTGTAACAAAATCGGGCTCCGGTACAACAGGAACAGGTGGGACCACATCAGGCGGAACCACAACAGGAAAACAGGATGATACAAAGAAGCCGGGCAGCGGAACTACCACGAGAGATCCGGCAAAAGATCCGGTAAAAACCCCTGCAGCAGGCACTGTTTTAACAGCTTCCACAGGATCATATAAGGTAACAAAGGCAGATGCAACAGCCGGAGAAGTTGCTTACTATGGACCGAAAAACAAAAAGGTTACCAAAATCACCATTCCACAGACAGTGACGATCGATGGTATTACTTATAAAGTAACTTCTATTGCAGATAAGGCCTGCCAGAATTGCAAGAAATTGAAAACCGTAACGATCGGAAGCAATATTGCAAAGATCGGCAAATCAGCATTCAGTGGCTGTAAAGCGATCAGGACAGTGACGATCAAGACGACAAAGCTGAAAGCAAAATCAATCGGTGCAAAGGCATTTAAGGGCATTACCAAAAAGGCAACCTTTAAAGTACCAAAGAAGCAGAAGAAAGCGTATAAAAAGATCATCTGCAAGAAGGGTGCTCATAAGAAGGCAAAATTTAAATAAGGTACATAATACATAATAAGGTAAGGGCTCCGGGAAAAATTCCCGGAGCCCTTTTAAAGCATTTGCTGTTTGACATGCGTCAAACAGCTTCCATATTCAGTTGTCGTTATACTACTTTCCAGATTTGCACTGTTTCAGCCGCTCTTTCTGCTGTGCGATCATTGTTTCCAGCTCTGAGATCTCATCTGCTGTGATCGGCTCATTTAATAAGCCCGCTACCAGATGTGGTACGGAAAGCCCTTCAAAGGAATGGAAATCGCGAATTACCTGGCTGACACCGAAATCCTGCTCGGTGATCAGCGGTCTGTAGCTTCGTGTCAGTACGGTTCCGCTGTATACGATGTCTGCGACTTCGATATACTTGTATTTTAACAGGTTCCGCAGTACTGCCTGTACCGTATTGATCGTCAGATCCGGTTTGAGCGTGGCAATTTCAGATGCGATAAGCGGATGATCCGTGTGCCATAATAATTGCAGGATCTCCAGTTCTCGGTTTGTAATTTTCTGAAAAGGTTGTTTCTTTGGCATGTTATTTATTCCTCCTAACATGGAATCCAGTCAGTAAGCCATTTTTCATTGGTTGTATCATATAATCTTCTGTACAGCTTTCCATTGATCGTCTTATAGTACCATTTTGTAATGGGTTTTCTGGCAGTTATGGAAGATGCGGCTTCATCGGCTGTAGCTTCCGTTGCTGTAGCAGGTGCTGCAAAACTTGTGACACTGAGAGATGGCAGAGCCACTGCCAGTGTACTGCAGATGAGTAATGCATAAATTGTTTTTTTCATGGTAAATCCTCCTTTTCATAAATGGGTATGTCCGGTAAAGTTGCCGGATCCTCAAAAGATCCTATATATGTATTGTCTATATAGAGCTCATACAGGGAATCCCCTGCTTGGATGGCATAGCTGCCTTTTGTTGGGATAGAAAAAGCATTTGGCTCATCAGCAGGTAAATCCAAAGAAGTTGGTTCTATAACCACAGCATACGATAAAAAGGTAACAAGAAGCATCATGGCAACAAAGCCATATTGCCCGCGTTTCCTGCGGGGCATCGATACTTTCCATGACATTGCAATACCGCTGCGTCAATTCTGAATTTGTATAGCCGTCAAAGGAAAGCCCGGAAGAGGAAAGCAGGGGATTATGGATGCTCTGCTTTGCCACCTTGACCAGACATTCCAGATATTCCATCTTTTCCATATCGTCCAGCAGCTCGGTTGCCAGCAGATCTGCGGATTCCTCAATGTATATGCCTATTTTTCTGTGGAACAGGTAAAACAGCGGATTCCACCAGAAAACAACACGGAGAAGCTCGATCAGCCCAAGATAAATTGTATCACCATGCAGATAGTGGGCTGTTTCATGGGATAAAACATAATACCATTCCTGCTGTGACAGGGTGAGCGTTGGAACAACGATCACCGGATGAAGTAGTCCGGTCACAAAAGGAGAACTGAGCGCCCTGCTTTCTCTGATACGGAATCTGGAGCGTGCAAAATGCCTTTCTTCCAGAATGCGGTCAAATTGTGAAAGAACAACCGGATCCTGCGCAGCGGGAAAACGGCGGATGATCATATGCAGCCTGCAATAATGATAGAGCAGGTGTACAGCCGACACAATTATACCAATTATCCAGATGCCTATTATGATATGTGCAATGGAAAAGCGGAGTTTCCCAAATGTAGCGGATTGGTTAAGAAGCCGGTTTATTGTGGGATATCCTATGGTCACACCTATCGTATGGGTAAAGGAAAATTCATGCGGATACAGGAACCGTACAAGGAGAAGCCCGGTACAGAGTAAAAGTATCCAGATAGAGGCTTTTTTATAGCATTTCAGAAAAAGCCACATCAAGAAACCCATCACACAACAGCAAATTGAAACAGTTATCAGCAAGCGAACATAACCGCCCATGTTTCACCCCTCTCTTTTCCTGTTACAGGAAAATTATAATACGAATGCGCAGAATAATCAATCTAAAATTATTCTGAAAATAAAAAACACATAAACTGCAATAACAATGTAAATATAATATTGGTACATATGCAGACAGAAAATTGTCTGTATTTTTATAATACAACAGGCACCGGGTTTGGCGCCGGTGCCTGTACATATCTTTACTATTCTGTTTTGCTTTCCTGTAACAATGCCCGCTGTTTTCGGATCACTTCCTCCAGCTCATCAATTTCGGAGGAAGAAACGGGTTCATTTAAAAGACTGGCTACCAGATGGGATACGGAAAGTCCCCTAAAGGAATGAAAGTCACTGATCACCTGATCAATACCAAAATCCTGCTCGGTAATAAGAGGCCGGTAGCTGCGTGTCAGAACAGTACCGCTGTATACGATCTTTGCCACCTCGATATATTTGTGCTTCAGCAGATTGCGCAGAACGGATTGAACGGTGTTGACGGTCAGATCCGGTTTCATGGCTGCAATTTCAGATGCGATAAGCGGATGATCCGCATGCCATAAGAGCTGCATGATCTCCAGTTCACGGTTTGTAATTTTCTGAAAGGGTTGTTTTTTAGGCATATTATCTGATCTCCTTTTCGTAAATGGGTATTTCCGGCAGATTGGCCGGATCTTCAAAAGTTCCTATCAATACATCATCCATATATAGCTCATAAAGAGAGTCATTGATCTTGATCGCATAGCTGTTGTTTGTCTGTATGGTAAAGGACGCCGGCTCATCGGCAGGTGTCTTTGTAGAACTTGGTTCCACTATGATACCATAAGAGAGGAAAGTTGCAAGAAGCATGGCGGCTATAAAACCATATTTTGTGATACGATTGCCGAATGTGGCTTCCTGGCGAATACATTTTGTAATACAGGCAAAGCGCTTTTTCAATTCCGAATCCCCGTAGCCGTCAAAGGTAAGGACTGCTGAACGGAGCACAGGGTTATGCCGGCTTTGACGGGCAACCTTTAACAGACATTCCAGATAGTCCAGCTTTTCTGCAGCATTCAGATCTTCTATGGCAAGCAGATCGGCGGACTGCTCGATACAGACAGATATTTTCCGGCGGAATAAATAAAAAAGCGGATTCCACCAAAAAACTACGAGGAGTATCTCGATAAGCAGCTTGTACAAGGTGTCGCCATGTCTGTAATGTGCAGTCTCGTGGGACAATATATAGTACCATTCTTTCTCTGACAGGGACAGTCCCGGAACGACGATGACCGGATGAAAATAACCGGTCACAAAAGGGGACTCCATTTCGGTATCTTCTTTTAAGGAAAAGGTGCATCTTGAAAAGTGTTTTTCTTTCAATATCTGATCAAGCTGCGAGCGGATATTGTCATCGGAGCAGACTGGAAGCCGGGAGACCGATTTTTGCAGAACTATATAATGGCGCAGGAAACGGAAACCGTTCCAAAGGCTTCCGGCGATCCATATACCAAGCAGAAGTGCTGCCACAGGAAATTTAATCCGGCCGATAGAGAGAGTTTGGTTAAAAAATTCATTCAGTGTGGGATATCCCTTTGTGATATAAACGGAGTGCGTAAACGGAAACTCGTAAGGATACAGAAAACGGACAAGGAGCAGACTGCTGCAAAGCAGAAGAACCTTAATGGATGCTTTCTTATTATATAGTAGAAAGAGCCACATCAAAAGACCGGTGATGCAGCAGCATACGGTGATCGTGATCAGTAATCTGAGAGTGTCCGCCAGTATCATGAGTAAGTCCCCTTTTCTGTTCTGTATCATGATGTCGGGGCAAAAACACCGATTTCGGTGCCTGCGGATTGTTCCGTGCCATGCACTCCCACAATCCCGACATCATATCATAACATATTTATCATTATAGTAAGGAAGAGGTAGAAAAACAATAAAAACAAAAATATAACAAGAAACGAATTGACAAACGACAAACGGATTAGTACAATGAAATTGCGATTTAATTACTATAAAATTGCAGGATTATGTCGAATACATAATATTGTGGGGAGTAGTAAGGATAATCAGGGAAAGTATATATGGATGCGGATTATGAAAGGGAAAATAATCCGGGCGAGACAAGACAATGCATCTTCAATGGAAGGTGCGTTGTTTTTTGTTATGGCGACGAGAAAAATGCACGCATTTATGCGGTGCATTTGACGACCGCTAATCAGAGCGAGATTCGCAGAGCGCATCTCGCTCTGTAACCCATGAACCAAAGCTGTGGGAACTCCGGCAGATTGCTGCGGTAGACAATTTGCACAAAGATCTGAGAATGCAAGACCAAATTGCAGAAAAAGTACAGGTCGGGTCGAAAAAAGTTATCCACATAAGAAAGAACGATTTTAAGGCAAAAAGTGACTTATAAACGAGGTTATCCACATTATCCACATAAAAAGAGGTTAAAAATAAAGGGATTTTATGGTAACTTTCAGAACATCTGTTTTGTGGGATAATCATAAAAAACAGTTATTTGACGAAAAACGTCGAAAAAGGTATTGACTTTTTGAATGTACAAATATTACAGACAATTTGAATAAATATTGCAAATATATATACAAATGTGCTATAATTATCACATAAATCTAAGACAGAAAGGGTGAGCCATATGAAATATATTATTATGGGCAAAAATATCGAAGTGACTCCTGGTTTGAGGACAGCAGTGGAGGACAAGATTGGTAAGCTGGAGAAATACTTTACGCCGGAGACAGAAGTACATGTTACTTTGAGTGTAGAGAAGGACAGACAGAAGATCGAAGTAACGATTCCTGTAAAAGGCAACATCATCCGTTCCGAGCAGGTAAGCAACGACATGTATGTATCTATTGATCTTGTGGAAGAGATCATTGAGAGACAGCTGAAGAAGTATAAGAATAAACTGGTGGACAAGCAGCAGGCTGGCAGTTTCTTCAAACAGGAATTCATCGAGAAAGATTATATGGATGAAGAAGATGTTAAGATCATCCGTACAAAGAAGTTCGACATCAAGCCAATGTATCCGGAAGATGCATGTGTACAGATGGAGCTTTTAGGACACAATTTCTTCGTATTCTGCAATGCGGAAACAGACGAAGTAAACGTTGTTTATAAGAGAAAAGGCGGTACATACGGACTGATCGAACCTGAAAATTAAATATAGGATGTCAAAAAACAGGGAGAATTGTGGGAAAAGCGATTCTCCCTCTTGTTTTTGCACTTTTGCTATGTTAAAATAAGTGCAGTGGGCAATGATAAAAAAATAACAATCATTGCCAAGCCCGAAAATAAGGGCGGGAAACAATTATATGGAGGAAAGAAAAATGGCAAAAAAAGTAGTTTTAGCAGGCGCCTGCCGTACAGCAATCGGTACAATGGGTGGATCTCTTAGCACAACTCCAGCTCCGGAACTGGGTGCTATCGTTATTAAAGAGGCTTTAAACAGAGCCGGTGTTAAGCCGGAAGATGTAGATCAGGTTTACATGGGTTGTGTAATCCAGGCCGGACAGGGACAGAACGTAGCTCGTCAGGCAAGTATCAAAGCAGGTCTTCCAAATGAAGTACCGGCTGTTACGATCAACGTTGTATGTGGTTCAGGTCTGAACTGTGTCAACATGGCAGCACAGATGATCATGGCAGGAGATGCTGATATCGTTGTTGCCGGTGGTATGGAAAACATGTCTATGGCTCCATACGCTATGATGCAGGGACGTTACGGCTACAGAATGGGCAATGCTAAACTTGTTGATACAATGGTAAATGATGCTCTTTGGGATGCATTCAATGACTACCATATGATCAAGACTGCTGATAATATCTGCGAAGAATGGGGACTGACAAGAGAAGAGCTTGATGAGTTCGCATTAAAGAGCCAGTTAAAGGCTTGTGCAGCACAGGAAAACGGTGCTTTCGATAAGGAAATCGTTCCTGTAATGGTTAAGAAGAAAAAAGAAACAATCGAATTCAAGAAGGATGAAGGTCCAAGAGCCGGTTCTACAATCGAAGGTCTTGCAAAACTTCGTACGATCAATCCGGGCGGATTCGTTACAGCCGGTAATGCATCCGGTATCAATGATGGTGCAGCAGCAATCGTTGTTATGAGCGAAGAAAAAGCAAAAGAACTTGGTGTTAAGCCAATGGCTACATTTGTAGCTGGTGCACTTGCAGGATGCAGACCGGAAGTTATGGGTATCGGTCCTGTTCCGGCAACAAAGAAGGTTATGGCAAAAACTGGCATGAAGATCGAAGACTTCGATATCATCGAAGCAAACGAAGCTTTCGCAGCACAGTCTGTTGCAGTAGGTAAAGAGCTTGGTATTGATGTAGATAAGCAGCTGAATCCAAACGGTGGTGCAATCGCACTTGGTCATCCGGTTGGAGCTTCAGGTGCCCGTATCCTTGTTACTCTGCTTCATGAAATGGAAGTAAAGGATGCTAAGAAGGGTCTTGCTACATTATGTATCGGTGGCGGTATGGGATGCGCAACAATCGTTGAGCGTGAGTAATCTGCCTGCCTGAATAGTCAATAAGGAGAACAACAATGGATTATATTTTATATGAAGTAAACGGTGCAGTCGGCACTATTACGATCAACCGTGAAAAAGCATTAAACGCTTTAAATTCACAGGTTCTTGATGAACTGAATGCGACTCTTGACGCTGTAGATCTGAATACAGTAAGATGTCTGATCCTGACAGGTGCAGGCCAGAAATCATTTGTTGCAGGCGCAGATATTGGAGAAATGAGCACACTGACAAAGGCAGAAGGCGAAGCATTCGGTAAGAAGGGTAATGATGTATTCCGCAAGCTGGAAACATTCCCGATCCCTGTTATTGCTGCTGTAAACGGCTTTGCACTTGGCGGTGGCTGTGAGATCTCCATGAGTTGTGATATCAGAATCTGTTCTGATAACGCTGTATTCGGTCAGCCGGAAGTTGGTCTTGGTATCACACCTGGCTTTGGCGGAACACAGAGACTGGCAAGACTTGTCAGCCCTGGTATGGCAAAACAGCTTATCTACACAGCAAGAAATATCAAAGCAGACGAAGCATACAGAATCGGTCTTGTAAATGCCGTATATACACAGGAAGAGCTTCTTCCGGCTGCGCAGAAAATGGCAGCAGGCATTGCAAAGAATGCACCGATCGCAGTTCGTAACTGTAAGAAGGCAATTAACGACGGCCTTCAGGTAGATATGGATCAGGCAGTTGTGATCGAAGAGAAATTATTCGGTGACTGCTTCGAGACAGAAGATCAGAAGTATGGTATGGCTTTCTTCCTTGACAAGAACAAAGAAAAAGTAAAAGAGCCATTCAAAAACTGCTAATATATTCAGGTAATATACACACCGGGCTGGCAGAAAATCTGCCAGCCATGTGTGGGTAAAGATAAACAAATATTTAAAGGAGGCACAACAATGAAAGTTGGCATTATTGGTGCAGGAACCATGGGTCAGGGTATTGCAAAAGCATTTGCCCAGGTTGACGGTTATGAAGTAGCTCTCTGCGATATCAAGCAGGAGTGGGCTGAAGGCGGTAAGGATAAGATCGCTAAAGGCTATGCAAGACTTGTAGAAAAAGGAAAAATGACACAGGATAAGGTAGATGCTATCTTAAACAGCATCACACCTGGTTTAAAGGAAAACCTGTGTGCAGACTGCGATCTGATCGTAGAAGCTGCATTTGAAAATATGGAAGTTAAGAAGACAACATTTGCTGAGCTTGACAAGATCGCTAAGCCGGAATGCATTTTTGCTTCCAACACATCTTCTCTTTCTATCACAGAGATCGGAAATGGCTTAACACGTCCTATGATCGGTATGCATTTCTTCAATCCTGCTGACAGAATGAAGCTTGTAGAAGTGATCGCAGGTGTAAATACACCGGTTGAAACAGTAGATGCTATCAAGAAGATTTCTGAAGAGATCGGCAAGACTCCTGTACAGGTAAATGAAGCTGCCGGTTTCGTAGTAAACCGTATCCTGATCCCAATGATCAACGAAGCTGCTTTCATCAAAATGGAAGGTGTTTCAGATATCGCCGGTATCGATGCTGCTATGAAGCTTGGTGCGAATCATCCAATGGGACCTCTCGAACTCGGTGATTTCGTAGGTCTGGATATCTGCCTTGCTATCATGGATGTTCTCTACAATGAGACAGGCGACAGCAAGTATCGTGCATGCCCACTGATCCGCAAGATGGTACGTGGCGGCAATCTTGGTGTTAAGAGCGGAAAAGGTTTCTATGTATACAACGCAGATCGTACAAAGACACCTGTAGACGCACAGTAAGCTTTGCGCTGAACTATAAATATGGAGGAATTAAAAAATGGATTTCACTTTAAGTAAGAAACATGAAATGGCAAGACAGTTATTTAAAGATTTTGCCGAAAATGAAGTTAAGCCACTTGCTCAGGAAATCGATGAAGAACACAGATTTCCAAGAGAAACAGTAGAAAAAATGGCTAAAGCCGGCTTTATGGGTATTCCTGTTCCAAAGGAATTAGGCGGACAGGGCTGTGATCCTTTAACATATGCTATGTGTGTTGAAGAGCTTTCAAAAGTTTGCGGTACAACAGGTGTTATCGTATCTGCTCATACATCTCTTTGCGTAGATCCGATCCAGACATTTGGTACAGACGCTCAGAAAGCAAAATATTTACCGGATCTTTGCTCAGGCAAAAAGCTTGGTGCTTTCGGTTTAACAGAGCCGGGTGCTGGTACAGATGCACAGGGCCAGCAGACAAAGGCTGTATTTGATGAAGCAACAAATGAATGGGTATTAAACGGTTCTAAGTGCTTCATTACAAACGGTAAAGAAGCTGATGTTTATGTAATCATCGCTGTAACAGGTAAGATCGAGAAACGTGGTCGTGTTCAGAAAGAGATTTCTGCATTCCTCGTAGAAAAAGGAACACCAGGATTTACATTCGGAACAAAAGAAAACAAGATGGGTATCTGTGCTTCTTCCACATACGAGCTGATCTTCACAGACTGCCGTATCCCGGCAGATGCTATCTTAGGCGCTAAGGGCAAAGGCTTTGGTATCGCAATGCATACACTGGATGGTGGACGTATCGGTATCGCTGCTCAGGCTCTTGGTCTTGCAGAAGGTGCTCTTGAGACAACAATCAACTATGTAAAGGAAAGAAAGCAGTTCGGTCGTTCCATTGCACAGTTCCAGAATACACAGTTCCAGTTAGCAGATATGGCTACTAAGGTAGAAGCTGCTAAGTTATTAGTATACAAGGCTGCTATGAAGAAAGCGCAGTATCAGCAGGATCACAAGACTTCTTATTCTGTAGAAGCTGCTATGGCTAAGTTATGTGCAGCAGAAGTTGCTATGGAAGTAACAACAAAATGTGTTCAGTTACATGGTGGTTACGGTTACATCAAAGAGTACGATGTAGAGCGTATGATGCGTGATGCTAAGATTACCGAGATCTACGAAGGAACTTCAGAAGTTCAGCGTATGGTAATTTCAGCTAATCTTTTGAAATAAGGAGGAACATACTGTGAAAATCGTTGTTTGTATTAAACAGGTACCTGATACAAAGGGTGGCGTACAGTTCAACCCGGACGGTACATTAAATAGAGCTGCAATGCTCACAATCATGAATCCGGATGATAAGGCAGGTCTTGAGGCTGCTCTTAGAATCAAGGATCAGACAGGCGCAGAAGTTACTGTTGTAACAATGGGTCTTCCAAAGGCTGCTGACGTTCTTCGTGAAGCAATGGCTATGGGAGCTGACAAAGGCGTCCTGATCACAGATAGAGTATTAGGTGGTGCTGACACATGGGCAACATCTACAACTATCGCAGGTGCACTTAGAGGAATGGAATATGATCTGATCATCACAGGCCGTCAGGCTATCGATGGTGATACAGCTCAGGTTGGTCCACAGATCGCAGAGCACTTAAATCTTCCGATCATCTCTTATGCAGAAGATATCAAGGTTGAAGGCGACAGCGTTGTCGTAAAACGTCAGTATGAAGACGGATTCCATATGCTGAAAGCTAAAATGCCATGTCTGATCACAGCTCTTTCTGAGTTAAATGAAGCTCGTTACATGACTCCGGGCGGAATCTTCGATGCTTGTGATGCAGAAATTACAACACTTGGCAGAGCAGATCTGATTGACGTTGATGATTCTAACATCGGTCTGATGGGATCTCCAACAAAGATCGCAAGAGCTTCTGATAAGGTACGTAAGGGTGCTGGTGAGAAATTTACTCCGGACACAGCTGATGAAGCAGCTAAGATTATTGTAGACGCATTAAAAACAAAGCACATTATCTAATTTAAGAGGTGAATAAAATGGGCGCAATGAACGCAGAAGAATTAGCAAAGTACAAAGGCGTATTCGTCTTTGCACAGCAGGTAGACAATAAATTAAGCGGTATCGCATTCGAACTTGTCGGTGAAGGTTCAAGACTTGCAGAAAAGTTAGGAACAGAAGTAACTGCAGTTTTACTTGGATCAGGAGTTGCTGGTCTTGCAGATGAGCTTGCTGAGTACGGTGCTGACAAGGTTATCGTTGTTGACGATCCTGAATTAAAGGATTACAGAACAGAGCCATATGCACATGCACTTGCATCTGTTATCAATGAGTACAAGCCGGAGATCATGTTAGTTGGTGCAACAGCTATCGGTCGTGACCTTGGTCCTACAGTTTCAGCAAGAGTTAAGACAGGTCTTACTGCTGACTGTACATTACTTGAAATCGGTGATTTCCCTGTTAATCCGATTCCTGGAAAAGAACAGAAACATAACCAGTTATTAATGACTCGTCCTGCATTCGGTGGTAACACGATCGCTACTATCGCATGTCCTGACAACCGTCCGCAGATGGCTACAGTTCGTCCGGGTGTTATGCAGAAGCTTGACAGAGTAGCTGGAAAGAAAGCAGAAGTGATCAACTACAATCCTGGATTTACTCCAAATAACAGATATGTAGAAATCCTTGAGATTTCCAAAGCTGTTTCAAACATCAAAGATATCATGGATGCTAAGATCTTAGTATCCGGTGGTCGTGGTGTTGGATCTGCAGAAAACTTCAAGATTCTGGAAGATCTTGCAGAAGTACTTGGTGGACAGATTTCCTGCTCACGTGCTGCTGTTGAAAGCTATGGAATGGCTCCGGAGTTACAGGTTGGACAGACAGGTAAGACAGTTCGTCCTAACGTATACTTCGCAATCGGTATTTCAGGTGCTATCCAGCACGTAGCCGGTATGGAAGAATCAGACATCATCATCGCAATCAACAAAGATGAAGATGCTCCAATCTTCGATGTAGCTGACTACGGTATCGTAGGAGATCTGAATAAGATCGTTCCACTGCTTACAGAGCAGATCAAAGCAGAGCTTGCTAACAAATAATAGTAGGCGATCTGTGAAAAGATGAAATAAAAGGCGGGAGATCGAAAGATCTCCCGTTTTAACGCTGATAGTTGATAGGAGTATATGATAGATGAATCCTGCAGTATTGATGAAACTGATGAGCGCGAAGGCGCAGTTTGAACAAAGTCATCCAAAGGTAATTTCCTTTTTAAAGACCGTGTTTTCACGTCCGATCGAGGAAGGAACTATTTTGGAGCTGACTGTAACACGTCCGGGAGAAGAACCGGTCACAACAAATTTGAAAGTAAAAGATTCAGATCTGGCTTTGATGGAAAGTCTGAAGGATCTTATGAAAAATAAATAAGCAGATGAGTAACAGAAAGAAAACAATACAATATGCGTTTCAAAAATCAATTCCGATCATGACAGGGTATATTGTACTTGGTATGGGATTTGGTATTCTGCTGCAAAAGCAGGGCTATGGACTTCTATGGGCGTTCCTTATGAGTCTTTGTATTTACGCAGGTTCCATGCAGTATGTGACGATCGATCTGCTGGGAAGCGGCGCCTCTCTGGTTGCTACGGCGCTCATGACGCTGATGGTAAATATCCGCCATGTATTTTATGGTATTACGATGCTGACAAAATACCAGAAAGCGGGCAGAAAAAAGCCATATCTGATCTTTGCCCTTACAGATGAAACCTTTTCGGTTGTCTGTGATGTGGATCTGCCGGAGGGGGTAGAGGAGAATGCATATTATTTCTGGATCTCTCTGCTGGACCAGATTTACTGGGTATTGGGCAGTCTGCTTGGCAGTATCATAGGCAGCACCCTTCCGTTTAACTCAGCAGGTGTGGAATTTTCCATGACAGCATTGTTTGTAGTCATTTTCGTAGAACAGTGGGAAAAGACAAAGAAGCATTTTCCGGCGCTTTGCGGCGTTTTGCTCTCACTACTCAGTCTCTTTATATTCGGAGCGGATGATTTCCTGATCCCCGCCATGATCGGTATTACGATCGCATTATTGATCGGGGAAAAATGGATGGAGAAGGGAGAGACAAAGGCATGACATATTTAGGATGTATGGCCGGCGGTACAATCAGCCAGGGACATGCAGCCGGTATTGTGGCAGTTGCAGCACTTGTTACAATGGCGATTCGGTTCTCTCCGTTTGTGATATTTAAAAAACATACGCCGGCGATCGTTTTGTATCTGGGAGAGGTGCTTCCCTTTGCAATTATGGGTATGTTGGTTGTATACTGTCTGAAAGGTGTGACGCCGCTTTCCGGCAATCACGGGATTCCGGAGCTTGCAGCAGTTCTTCTGACAGTTGGTTTACATAAGTGGAAGCACAATACCCTGCTGTCCATATTGGGCGGAACGATCTGCTATATGATCTTTATTCAATGTATTTTCTGATACAAGGAGAGAAAGCAGACGACAAAAATTTTTGAAAAGCAGGAAATTTGTGTAAATAAGAAGAGGTGAAGCGAAAAATGAATACATTTTATTATATCGTAGACAGCATTGATGGCGATTATGCGCATCTTGCCCGAACAACAGAAGCGGGAGAGCGTATCGAAGGGGAAGAAACAAAGCTGGTAGCACGCGCACTTCTGCCGGATACGATCATGGAAGGAACACATCTGATCTACGAGTGGATGCAGTACAAAGTATTATAAGAAAGAAGGTAATCATATGGCAAAGAAAGAAGTGAAAACAAATGCCATGAGAATACTCGACAGGATGAAGATCCCGTATACGCATCAGGCATATGAATGTGACGAGTTTGTAGATGGCATTCAGACAGCAGATAATCTGGGGCTGCCTCACGAAAAGGTGTATAAGACACTTGTTACGCAGGGAAACGACAAACAATATTATGTATTTGTTCTGCCGATCGAAGCGGAGCTGGATCTCAAAAAGGCAGCAAAAGCAGCAGGCGTAAAGTCTGTTTCCATGCTTCATGTGAAGGATATTACGCAGGTAACGGGATATGTGCGCGGCGGCTGCACAGCGATCGGTATGAAGAAGCAGTACAAAACATTTATCAGTGACAGTGCAAGGGTGCTGTCAGATGTATATGTCAGTGGTGGCAGAATCGGCTGTCAGATGAATCTTGCACCGGATGATCTGTGCAGGGCAAGCGGCGGAAGCTATGCGGATATATTAGTATAATATGATACCAGGGGCAAAAGGTCTAAACCTATGTGAGCTTGCTCGTAGGTGGGTGAAAGACCTTGTGATCTGTCCCGATATGAGCATCGAATTCGGGGCTTTTGACCCCGACATATTATATCAATAAAGAAGAAAGGGCAATCAGAATGAATTATGTAATCGTAGGAGCCGGTGGCTGTGGCGGAAGCATTGCTGCATATCTGGCAAGAGCAGGAAAAGATGTGACGGTGATCGCAAGAGGAAAGCATTTAGAGAAGATGCAGAAGGACGGCATTAAAATGGAAACACCGCATCTGGGTGATTTCACTGTTCCGGTGCATGCCATGGCGGCAGATGACTATGAAGGCATTGCAGATGTGATCTTTGTCTGCGTCAAAGGCTATTCTGTTATGGATATTGTGCCATTTCTACAGGCACACAGTGATGCCCATACAGTGATCATTCCTATTTTGAATATCTACGGAACAGGCAGTAAGCTGCAGACACTTTTACCGGAACCGACAGTGCTCGATGGCTGTATCTATATTGCAGCAGAGATCAAAGAGCCGGGTGTGATCCCGCAAAAAGGCAGCATCTTCCGTATTGTATACGGCGCAAGAAAAGAGCAGGAGCCGAATAAGGAAATGTTTGATATTGCCAAGGATCTGCGACAGGCAGGAATTGAAGTTGTTATTTCCGATAATATTGCAAGAGATGCATTCCAGAAATATGCGTATGTGGCACCGATGGCAGCCTGCGGACTCTATTATGATGCCAAGGCTGACGTATTCCAGCAGGCTGGTGAAGAACGGGAGCTTTTCGTAAAATGCATGCAGGAAATGGATGCGCTTGCGACAGCGATGGAGATCCCATTCCTTGTGGATATCGTAAAGACCAATCTGGATATTCTGGATACGCTTTCCCCGGAGGCTTCCACTTCCATGCAGCGTGATATCTGGGCAGGCAAGGATTCCGAGCTGGAAGGCCTTGTATTTGAGCCGGTCCGCATGGGACGCAAGGCAGGCGTTGCAATGCCGAATTATGAGATGATCGCAAAGAAGTTTGGACTGGAGTAAGCTGCAGTGATTGCTGCCATATAGCAGCATATGCTTGACAATGTCTGATATCTAATCTATAATACGCTTAACAAGAGAACCGAAAGCTAGATGCACCTAGCTGCCGGTAAAATAGTTTGCTACAAAAAGTAACGCTTTATCTTATCAGGACGAGGGCGTTACTTTTTGCGTTGTGTGACAGTAACAAGAGTAATAACAGCGCAAAGCATAATTACAAACGTGAATAAATCTGCATATGTAACCATTGGCACCAGCTCCCTTCATTAGTATCCGGTAACTGCGCATCGCCCCTTCGGTTCCCCGGGTAAGCATATTATGAGATTGTCAAGGTGGGTAAATAGCGATTAAGAAAAATAATTGTTACAGAGTTGAATTAGAATAACGCTTATTGACGATATGATATGACAATAATAGTAGATATGTAAAAAAATGTCAATGGGACTTTCGACATGGAGGAGGGTTAAAAGCCCTCCTCCTTCAAGCTTTCCACAAGCTGTATGTAACATTCTAACACATCAAATCCTTTGATATCTTCTCTTTTCAGATCAATCATATCGCCATGCGAAATGCCGCGCTTTCTGCTTTGCAGCGTCCCCTGAAACTGTCCCCATTTGGCAGAACTTTCTGTCACAAGACCATCGTTTGGCTCGTGGGAAAGCAGCTTCATAAAGAAGTAAGGCACTGACAAAAGCGCGTCACTGAAGCAGTTTTTCATGACAGAAGCATAGCTTTGATAATAGACCTGCGGGCTGTCAGGTGTTGTCTCATTAAACCGGCAGCAGAATGCAGGATCAAGCTGTTTGCTGGAATGGTAGCAGTCCGGATGTTCGTCGCCAAGCTGAGCGGAAGAACGATCCAGAAGACCGGCGATCCATCGATAGATGTCATCCGGCAGTTTGTTTAAAAAAGGGATCAGCTCGGAACCGCGGTGCGGCGTTGACATTGTTGTCAGGCTGGCGATCTTATCTGCGTAACCAAGGTGGCTGATCAGATAACGGCTGTCCAGCCCTCCCTTTGAATGGGCAATGATATTGACCTTATCTGCACCGGTCTCCTGCAGTGCTTTGTCAATCGTCTGTGCGATGGCAGCAGCATTTTCTTCTATGGTTCCCCAGGCTTTCTGATGTCCATAATAGACGCAGGCGCCATTCATCTGCAAAATTCGCGGAATACGGCCCCAGTAATTAAAATATTTCAGATCGCGGAATCCGATACCATGCACCATGATAAGCGGATATTTTGTCTTGCAGGCATTGGAAGAGGGACGCAGCTCTGCGTTTTGCCGTCTGGTGACTGCAATGGCATATTCATCTTTGACAGCCCTGCACATAGCATGGGCAAGAAACAGATTGACCACGGGAATCCAGAGGTTGAGACAGATCAGAACCCGCTTTACAATGCCGAGCCGCCTGCAGGTGCAGATCACACGGATGCCACCATTCAGCAGAAACAACAGGATAAATACGCATGTGTAAATAATATCAAACGTAAAGAACAGCGCAGTCGCAAAGCTGATGCCATAGTCAAGCCTGTCGAACAAAGACGGTAGAAAGAACTGGCTTGTCAGATATAGGATAAGATACAGGAAGATCTGCAGAAAAATGCCGAGAATACCAGCCTTTAACAGAAGCATGCCACCGTATTCGATGCGGATCCGTGTATTGCCGGATTCATCCCTGCGGAAGGGCACAAAATGCATTCGGATCGTGGAATACAGATGAAATGCTGCCAGCCCAAGGGCAAGGAATATCAAAGGAATCAAGGAAAGATCCGAGATCAGACAGCAGTAAAAAATAAATGGAAAATGCGGTACGATCAGAAAATACAGAAACCGCATCGGACCGGTCAGCAGGTCGATCTTTTTGACCGCATCCAGATATAGCAATAACATTAAAATACAAAAAATCAAAATTGTCATTTGTTTTCTCCTTTTCCAAATTATAGCAGAGAATATCCAAGGCGTATAGGTATAAAAAAAGATACAAAATTGTATATAACTATGCTATAGTAGATTTGTATGGTCGATAGAAAATCAAACTACAATCATTTTAGGAGGATTTATAGCATGCAGATGAAGTCGATTGAAAAACAGTTGCAGCAAAATGCATATCCGGGCAGAGGTATTATCATTGGTAAGAGCGCAAACGGTAAGTATGCGGTAACAGCATATTTTATCATGGGCAGAAGTGAAAACAGCCGTAACCGTGTCTTTGTAGAGGACGGAGAGGGTATCCGCACACAGGCATTTGATCCGGGTAAATTAAGTGATCCGAGTCTGATCATCTATGCACCGGTACGGGTGCTGGGCAATAAAACGATCGTGACAAACGGCGATCAGACAGATACGATCTATGAACTGATGGACAAGCAGCAGACATTTGAACAGGCACTGCGCACCAGAGAGTTTGAACCGGATGCACCAAACTACACACCTCGTATTTCAGGTATCATGCATCTTGAAAACGGTGGCTTCAATTATGCAATGTCTATTTTAAAGAGCAATAATGGCAATCCGGCAGCCTGCAACCGTTACACATTTGCCTATGAAAATCCGGTAGCAGGCGAAGGACGTTTCATCCATACTTACATGGGCGATGGCAATCCGCTTCCGAGCTTTGAAGGAGAACCGGAGCTGATCTCTATTCCGGATGATATGGATGCATTCACAGAGCTTCTGTGGAACAGCTTAAATGCAGATAACAAAGTATCTTTATTTGTCAGATACATTGAGATCGAGACAGGTAAGTATACTTCTAAGATTGTAAATAAGAACCAGTAAAATAAAATCAAACAAATAGGGAGAATACAAATGAACGAATTAGAACTGAAATACGGTTGTAACCCAAATCAGAAGCCTTCCCGCATTTATATGGAAGATGGCAGTGATCTGCCGGTCACAGTACTGAACGGTAAGCCTGGCTATATCAATTTCCTGGATGCTTTTAATGGCTGGCAGCTTGTAAAGGAACTGAAAGCAGCAACAGGACTTCCTGCTGCAACTTCTTTTAAACACGTATCGCCTGCAGGTGCGGCTGTCGGACTTCCGCTGAGTGAAGTAGAGAGCAAGATCTACTGGGTAGATGATCTCGGCGAGCTTTCTCCGCTGGCTTGTGCATATGCAAGAGCAAGAGGCGCAGACAGAATGTCATCTTTCGGTGATTTTATTTCTCTTTCCGATGTCTGTGATGAATCCACAGCAAGGATCATCAAAAGAGAAGTTTCCGATGGTGTCATTGCACCGGGCTATACAGACGAGGCACTTGCGATCTTAAAGGCAAAGAAAAACGGAAATTATAATGTGATCCAGATCGATCCTGATTATGTACCGGCTCCGATCGAGCACAAGCAGGTATTTGGTATTACATTTGAACAGGGCAGAAATGAGCTCAAGATCGATGATGAGCTGCTTTCCAATGTAGTCACAGACAACAAAGAAATTCCGGAATCTGCAAAGATCGACCTTGCGATCGCACTGATTACACTGAAATATACACAGTCCAATTCAGTCTGCTTCGCAAAGGGCGGACAGGCAATCGGTATTGGAGCAGGACAGCAGTCACGTATCCACTGTACAAGACTGGCAGGCTCTAAGGCTGATAACTGGTTCCTGCGTCAGTCACCACAGGTTATGAACCTTCCGTTTGTAGATAATATCCGCAGAGCAGACCGTGATAACACGATCGACCTCTATATCGGAGAAGATTACATGGATGTTCTGGCTGAAGGCGAATGGCAGAAGTTCTTCAAGGAAAAACCACCTGTATTCACCCGTGAGGAAAAGAGAGCATGGCTGGATCAGAATACAGATGTGGCACTTGGCTCTGATGCATTCTTCCCATTCGGAGATAACATCGAAAGAGCACACAAGAGCGGTGTGAAATATGTGGCACAGCCGGGCGGTTCTATCCGCGATGACCATGTCATCGAGACCTGCAACAAGTACAATATGGCAATGTGCTTCACAGGAATCCGCCTGTTCCATCATTAATTATCGAAAAAACAATAGCTCCTGCATTATAGTTTATGCACGCTACGCATACTTTTCTACTAAGGAACGTACTAACATGAATATGGCACGCGAACATTCGACATCCATGTCTCAGATTCGCTGCCACGACGTCCCTGTCGTGGCACCATATCCATTGTCAGTACTTAGCCAAGTAGAAAGACGCATTTGTAGCTATTGCATAGCAATATAATGCCGGAGCTATTGTTATTTGTAGAAATATAGAAGAAGAAAACCATATGCCGGACAATCGATAGTGCAGACGACCGAGATTTGCGAAGCACTTGCCGCAGCGGAGAGACCGCAACGCTTTTTTGCAAAATGTAACGGATTTACTATGTGAATCCGTTATGTAGCCTCTGTGCATCGGCAAAGCCGATTTTACATGCACAGAGGTTCTAGCGGCCGGAGCCGCGGCAATATGTGCTCATAGCAAATCGCAGGGTAGTCAAGCGTGATTGACTGGTATATGGTTTTCTTCGTATTATTACATATATAATTATTCTGGTCTTACAGGGGGCAAGCAGGCTGTCTCTTAGTACTGCATAGCCTCTTCTTCTCCATTCACAACGCGAAGTCCGCCCTGTGCAAGTGCAAGGAGCTCATCTTCGCCCGGATATACAGTAAATGGAGCGATCCATTCGCAGCGAGCCTTCAGACCGTCTACAACACCCTTATCGTAAGCAATACCACCTGTTACGATGATCTGGTCAACCTTGCCTTCGAGGACAGTAGCCATAGCGCCGATGTTTTTGGACATCTGCTGGATGAATGCATCACGTACTTCAGCAGCCTTTGTATCGCCTGCGTCAACCATCTTCTCTACATCACGCATATCGTTTGTGCCAAGATAAGCATTGAAACCGCCGTTACCGACTAATTTCTTGTAAACCTCAGCTTCTGTATATTTGCCGGAGAAGCACATCTTTACAAGTGCACCAACAGGAACTGCGCCTGCACGCTCCGGAGAGAATGCGCCGTCACCGTCAAGAGCGTTGAAGATATCAATAACCTTGCCCTGCTTGTGAGGACCTACGGAAACACCGCCGCCCATATGGACAACAATCAGATTCAGGGAATCATAAGACTTGCCGACTTCCTTTGCATATCTCTTTGCAACAGCCTTCTGGTTCAGTGCATGGAAGACAGAAGTTCTTGGAAGCTCCGGAACACCTGAATAACGGGATGTTGGGATCAGTTCGTCTACAACGACCGGATCAACGATGAAAGAAGGAACACCGATGGAATCGCCGATCTCTCTTGCAAGGATACCGCCGAGGTTGGAAGCATGCTGTCCCTGTTTACCGATCTTTAAGTCATTTAAAAGATCATCTGTTACTGCATAAGTACCGCCCGGGATCGGTTTTAACATACCGCCGCGGCCGACAACGAAATCAAGGGAATTGATATCAAAATCTTTTTCCTTTAACAGATTTACGATAATTTCTTTACGGAAGTCCTTCTGATCGAAAATAGTTGCATATTTAGCGATCTCTTCTGTGGAATGACGCAGCGTTTCTTCGAATAATAATGTTTCATCTTCAAAAACACCGATCTTTGTAGAAGTAGAACCTGGATTGATAATTAAACTCTTTTTAGACATAACTGTTTCCTTTCTTTAATATGAATACACTATTTCATCATCTTTTCTGCCATAACGGCTGCAAGTGCAATGGAATTTACCTTTGTCTCGCATGTATCGGAACGGGATGTCAGGATGACCGGTGCCTGTGTACCGGTTAAGATATTACCGTTCTTGACCGGAACCATATGTACGATTGCTTTGTATACAAGGTTTCCTGCATGGATGTCAGGGAACAGAAGGATATCTGCATCGCCTACGATCTTACGGTCGAGCGCACCTTTTTCTGCGGCGGCTTCTTTGTAAAGCGCAATATCAAGAGAGAGAGGACCGTCAACGATACAGCCTGTGATCTCGCCGCGTTCATTCATTTCTGTCAGCTGCTGTGCATCTACTGTAACAGGCATCTTCGGATTGACGATTTCAACTGCTGCAAGAGGAGCAACCTTCGGATTCTCAACCCCGCAGGCATTTGCAACCTCAACTGTATAGTTGATGATGTTGACTTTATCTTCCAGTGTAGGATATGGGATGAATGCTACGTCAGTAAAGAATAACAGACGGTCGATCCCCGGAATTTCAAATACACAGACGTGAGATAATGGTTTGCCTGTACGAAGACCACATTCTTTGTTCAGAACACTCTTTAAGAATGTCTTTGTGTCGAGAAGACCCTTCAGATACATATCGGCTTTCTTGTCATGTACCAGCTTGACTGCTGCAAGAGAAGCTTCAACAGTGTCTTCTACATTGATGATTTCATAATCGGATAAATCCATATCGATCGTAGCTGCGATCTCTCTGATCTTTGCTTCGTCGCCGACAAGAATGGAATCAGCAATGCCGCGTTCCTTAGCAGCCTTGACAGCTTCCAGAACAGCCTTGTCCTGTGCGCAGGCTACAGATAATTTCTTCTTTGAACAAGAAGATACCTTTGACAATAATTCATCAAAATTTTTTGCCATTTTTTTACACCTCATTTGTCATATTCTTCTGGGGAAACCCCATTTGTTAAAATTCTAACACTAAAAGAGCGAAAAAGCAATGATTCCGCGCCTTTCTATTCATAAAAATTTAACTTTCTTAACTATCCTTTCAGGTTGAATCATCTATGTAAATCTGTTACAATGTACATTAGGTTTTATCCGGAATAACTCTGTTTTATGCAGAGAACAGTAGGAGTTAAGGCAAATTATGAAAATGATAGAAAAGGTATTCGGAACCCACAGCGAGCGGGAACTGAAGCGTATCGAGCCAATCGTAGACAAGATCGAATCTTATCGCGATACGATGCGTGCACTGTCAGATGAAGAGTTAAGAGGCAAAACAAAAGAGTATAAAAAGCGTCTTGCGGAAGGTGAGACACTTGATGATCTTCTGCCGGAGGCATTTGCTACAGTCCGTGAGGCAGGTAAACGTGTTCTGAATATGGAGCATTACAGGGTACAGCTCATTGGTGGTATTATCCTGCACCAGGGACGTATCGCTGAAATGCGTACCGGTGAAGGTAAAACACTTGTTTCCACACTGCCGGCTTATCTGAATGCGCTGGAAGGAAAGGGCGTACATATCGTTACGGTCAATGATTATCTGGCAAAGCGTGATGCGGAGTGGATGGGACAGATCCATGAATTTTTAGGACTGACGGTCGGTGTTGTACTGAATGACTTAAAGCCGGAGGAAAGACGGGCAGCATACAACTGCGATATTACTTACGTTACGAATAATGAACTCGGATTCGATTATCTGCGTGACAACATGGTTATCTATAAGGAACAGCTTGTACTCCGTGATCTGCATTATGCGATCATAGATGAGGTTGACTCTGTTCTGATCGATGAGGCACGTACTCCACTGATCATTTCCGGACAGAGCGGCAAGTCCACAAAGCTGTACGAGGCATGCGATATTCTGGCACGCCAGCTCAAGCGTGGTAAAGATCAGGAAGAGCAGTCCAAGCTGGATATCATGATGGGTATCGAGCAGGAAGAAGACGGTGATTTCATCGTCAATGAAAAGGATAAGCTGGTCAATCTGACTGCGGAAGGCGTGGAGAAAGTTGAGAAGTTCTTCCAGATCGAAAATCTGGCAGATCCGGAAAATCTGGAGATCCAGCATAATATCATTCTGGCACTGCGTGCCCACAATCTGATGTTCCGCGACCAGGATTACGTTGTAAAAGACGATCAGGTCTTCATCGTAGATGAATTTACCGGACGTATTATGCCGGGACGCCGTTTCTCAGATGGTCTGCATCAGGCGATCGAGGCAAAGGAACATGTAAAGATCAAGAGAGAAAGCAAGACACTGGCAACCATTACCTTCCAGAATTTCTTCAATAAGTTTGAAAAGAAGTCAGGTATGACAGGTACTGCTTTAACAGAAGAAAAGGAATTCCGTGATATTTACGGAATGGATGTTATCGAGATCCCTACAAACCGTCCTGTTATCCGTAAGGACTGGGAGGATGCAGTCTATAAGACAAAGAAAGAAAAGCTGCATGCGGTTGTGGAAGCTGTCAAGGAAGCACATGACAGAAATCAGCCGGTTTTAGTCGGTACGATCACGATCGAAGCATCCGAAGAGATCAGTAAACTCTTAAAGAGAGAGGGCATCCAGCATAAGGTATTAAATGCCAAATTCCATGAGCTGGAGGCAGAGATTGTTGCAGATGCAGGTATTCACGGTTCCGTTACGATCGCTACCAACATGGCAGGTCGTGGTACGGATATCAAGCTGGATGATGAATCAAAAGAAGCAGGCGGTCTGCGTATCATCGGTACGGAACGTCACGAGTCAAGACGTATTGATAACCAGCTCCGCGGTCGTGCGGGTCGTCAGGGAGATCCGGGTGAATCTCGTTTCTATATTTCTCTTGAGGATGATCTGATGCGTCTGTTCGGTTCAGATCGTATGATGACGATGTTCAATGCGCTCGGTATCGAGGAAGGACAGCAGATCGAGCATAAGATGCTGACAAAGGCGATCGAGACAGCCCAGAAGAAGATCGAAAGCAATAACTATGGTATCAGAAAGACGCTTCTGGAATACGATCAGGTTATGAATGAGCAGAGAGAGATCATCTACGCAGAGCGTCTCCGTGTACTGAACGGAGAAAGTATGCGCGATGTCATCTATAAGATGATCACAGATATTGTGGAGAATGCGGTAGATTCCAGCATTTCCGATGACAGAAGCAGTGATGACTGGGATCTGGCAGAGCTGAATCAGCTTCTTCTGCCGATCATTCCGCTCCGGCCGGTGATCCATCCGGATATCAAGGGCATGAAGAAGAACGAACTGAAGCATTCCCTGAAAGAAGAAGCTGTGAAGCTGTATGAAAGCAAGGAAACGGAATTCCCGCAGCCTGAAGCGATCCGTGAAGTAGAGCGTGTGATCCTCCTGAAGGTGATCGACCAGAAATGGATGTCCCATATCGATGATATGGAGCAGCTGCGTCAGGGCGTTGGTCTGCAGGCTTACGGTCAGAGAGATCCGCTTGTGGAATACAAGCTGGCGGGATATGACATGTTCGATGCCATGACAGCGGCAATTCAGGAAGATACGGTCAGACTGCTGTTCAATGTCAGGATTGAGCAGAAGGTAGAGCGTGAGCAGGTTGCAAAGGTAACAGGAACAAACAAGGATGATTCTGCACCGAAGGGACCTGTCAGAAGAGAAAGCGAAAAGATCTATCCAAACGATCCGTGTCCGTGCGGAAGCGGAAAGAAATATAAGAACTGCTGTGGCAGAAAGCTTTAGAGCGCAACTGTCATGAGCAGGAAAAGTGGGTTTGTGAATCTGTAGCAGACCCGCTTCTATATATAAGAATAAGGTGGTGAGCAGAGTGGTCGAACTCGATCAGTTAAAACAGGAACTTTTATCCTACGAATCTCCACTTGCGGAAGTAAGGGATTCACTTTGACATCGCTAATAAAGAAAAGCGAATCGAAGAATTAGAGCGGGAAATGGAAGCCCCGGGCTTTTGGGATGATGCGGAAGCAGCACAGGAAAAGTCAAAGCTTCTCAAAGGTTTAAAAGACGATGTAGAGACGTGTGCTCATCTGTATCAGCAATACGAGGATATCGAAACGTTGATCCAGATGGGCTATGAAGAAAATGATGAAGAGCTTGCACAGGAAGCGAGAGAAGAATTTGACAGCTTCGTGCAGACGCTGGACAATATCAAGATCCGTACGCTGCTTTCGGGAGAGTATGACAAATGCAATGCGATACTGAAGCTGAATGCGGGCGCAGGCGGAACGGAAAGCTGTGACTGGGCGCAAATGCTTTATCGTATGTATACAAGATGGGCAGAGCGCAAGGGATTTACGGTAGAGGAGCTGGATTTTCTGGAAGGTGAAGAGGCCGGAATCAAATCGGTCACTTTCCAGGTAAACGGCGAGAACGCCTATGGCTATCTGAAATCAGAAAAGGGTGTGCACAGACTGGTGCGTATTTCTCCGTTCAATGCACAGGGAAAGCGTCAGACTTCGTTTGTGTCGCTGGATGTAATGCCCGATATTGAAGAAGATGTGGATGTGGAGATCCGTGATGAGGATTTGCGTATCGATACCTACCGAAGCTCCGGAGCCGGTGGACAGCACATCAACAAGACGTCTTCCGCAATCCGTATCACACATCTGCCGACAGGCATTGTGCTACAGTGTCAGAATGAACGAAGCCAGCATATGAACAAGGACAAAGCAATGCAGATGCTGCGTGCAAAGCTGTATATGCTCAAGCAGGAAGCAAATGCGGAAAAACTGTCTGATATCCGTGGTGAGGTAACGGAGATTGGATGGGGCAATCAGATCAGGTCTTATGTCATGCAGCCATATACTATGGTCAAAGACACAAGGACCGGCGCTGAGACAGGCAATGTAGATGCGGTCTTGGACGGCGATATCGATAAATTTATCAATGCATATCTCAAATGGAAAAGCCTGGGCGATTAAGCCCAGGCTTTATATATGAATGTAAAACATTCATATATATAATGATGCGCACTCACGCGAAGCGGAAAATATATGCCCTGAGGAAGAACCTCATGGCATATCGTGTTCGGCGTATAATATACTAACAGAAAAAACATATAGTAAGCAATCGATAGTGTGGACGACCGAGATTTGCGGAGCACTTGCCACAGCGGAGAGACCGCAACGCTTTTTTGCAAAATGTAACGGATTTACTATGTAAATCCGTTATGTAGCCTCTGTGCATCGGCAAAGCCGATTTTACATGCACAGAGGTTCTGACGGGCTGGAGCGTGGCAAATGTGCTCTGCAAATCGCAGGGGAGTCAAACGTGATTGCTTACTATATGTTTTTTTCTGTTTACATTATTTATACTTCGGAACTCTCTCAAAGTAAGATTTTGTCTCAGCCACGATCACGCCGGATAATGCGATCAGAGCTACCAGGTTAGGCAGAGCCATCAGACCGTTGAAGATATCGGCGATCGTCCAGACTGCGGAGATCGTCATGAAAGGTCCGATCAGGACTGCCAGAATGTAGATCCAACGATATACATGTACGACCTTCTGATTGCCATGGCAGAGGTATTCGAGACAACGCTCGGAATAGTAATCCCAGCCAAGGATCGTTGTAAAGGCAAAGAAGATCAGACAAAGCATTAAAATAAAGGAGCATACCTCATCAGGAAGCGGAAGTCCCCGCTGGAATGCAACTGTTGTAACAGCAACACCTTCCAGACCGATGTTCCATGTATCTGTGATGACGATGGCAAGACCTGTCATCGTACAGATGATCAGTGTATCGATAATGGTTCCCATCATGGAAACAAGGCCCTGTCTTACAGGTTCTTCCGTATGAGCAGCGGCTGCAGCGATGGGCGCACTACCAAGACCGGCCTCATTGGAGAAGATACCACGGGCAATACCCTTCTGCATGGCAAGCAGGACTGCGCCGAGTGCACCGCCTGCAGCAGCACGCATGCCAAATGCACTCTGGATGATCGTAACGAAAGCTCCAGGAATCTTTGTAATATTACAGATCAGGATTGTAATAGCAGCGATCACATAGATCACAGCCATAAATGGTACGACAACCTGTGAAACCTGTGAGATTCTCTTTAAACCGCCGATGACAACAAGACCGACACAGATCGCAAGGATCAGACCTGCGATCACAACGGACCAGGAATAATCACGGCCGAATAATGAAATCATATGCGCATTATTTGGATCAAAGAAGTTGTTGGCTGCACTTGTGATACCGTTTACCTGGGTAAAAGTACCGATACCGAAAAGGCCGACGCCGACACCAAAGAAAGAAAAAAGCTTTGCAAGCCATTTCCATTTTTCTCCCATACCTTTTTCGATATAGTAGAACGGACCGCCCACAATATGTCCGTCTTCTGCAACTGTACGATATTTTACAGCAAGGAGACCTTCCGCATATTTGGTGGCTGTTCCCAAAAAGGCTGCGATCCACATCCAGAATAATGCGCCCGGACCGCCGGCTACGATAGCGGTTGCAACACCGACGATGTTACCGGTTCCGATCGTTGCGGATAATGCGGTACAAAGTGCGGCAAAGCTGGATACTTCACCATCCAGATCCTCGGATTCCGAATGAAACATATAATGGATCGCGCGTGGGAGTTTGGAGATTTGCAGACATTTTACACGAATGGTAAGATAAATGCCTGTGGCAAGGATGAGTACGATCAGGGGAACGCCCCATACGAAGTCATCGATTGCACCAAGTAGATTGTTGATAGTTTCTAACATTTTTGTGTTCCTTCCTCTCTTAGTCATGATTTGACTCTAAAGAGAAGAACATGCAATACGTATCAGATATGTAATGCTCTGTCCTTTATGCCTGAGAGATTGGCTGTAAGCCGTACACCTTCGGCGCTCTCTTCCCAGAATGGAAGAGAGACTCTCCAGAGTGGTTACCCATAGATAATAAATTATCATAGCATACAGTCTGTGTCAAATAGCATATCACAGTTTTTACACATTTTTTTCACACAATCATTTTTCTTTTTTCACAATTCCTCATTAAGATAAGGGCAAATATAAAATGTACAGGGAGGCAGACTATGATAGAAGTAAGTCATCTGACGAAAAAGTATGGGAATCATGTTGCTGTGGATGATTTGTCGTTTTGCGTAGAAGAAGGGCAGATTTATGGCTTTCTTGGTCCGAATGGGGCAGGAAAATCAACCACGATGAATATGCTGACCGGTTACCTGGGAGCAACCAGTGGAGAAATTAAAATTGACGGGCATGATATTTATAAGGAACCGGAAGAAGCCAAGAGGAATATTGGCTATTTGCCGGAGCTTCCGCCTGTTTATGATACCATGACCGTAAAGGAATATCTGGCATTTGTGGCAGAACTGAAGAAAATCGACAAAAAGGAGAGACGGAAACAGATCGGGGAAGTCATGGAGCTTACAAAGATCACATCCATGCAGGATCGACTGATCCAGAATCTTTCCAAAGGTTATAAACAGAGAGTAGGGCTGGCACAGGCAATTTTGGGTTATCCGAAGATCATTATTTTGGATGAGCCGACAGTCGGACTGGATCCGATGCAGATCATAGAGATCAGACAGCTGATCAAAAGTCTGGGCAAGAAACATACAGTAATACTGAGTTCACACATTTTACCGGAAGTCAGTGCAGTCTGTGACCATATCATGATCATTGCACACGGCAGACTGGCAGCAAGCGATACGCCGGAAAATCTGAGCAGGCTGATGAGCGGTGACAACGTGCTCTCCATGCAGCTTTGCGGTACGGAAGATGCGGTCAGAGCAGCGGAAAAGGAACTGAAGGAACGCTATGCAGCGATTGGAGAAATGCATGCTTCGTACAATGTGGAAAATGATCTGTGGCAGATGGAACTTCATTATAAAAAGGAAGTGGATCTGCGGGAAGAAATCTTCTATTATATGGCAGAGCATAGACTTCCGATTTATGAGATGAAGATGACGAGTAAATCCTTAGAGGATGTATTCCTGGAACTGACGAAGGAACAGGAAAAGAGTGCTGCTGCAGAAGAGATGACCGGCCGGACGGCAAAGGAAAGTGCTGCAGCAGAAAATTCACAGACAGCGGAAACAACGCAGAAGGAGGAGACAGACAATGCTGGCAATATGGAAAAGGGAATTTAAGAGTTATTTACATACGGTGATAGGCTGGCTGTTCATGGCAGTGATCCTCTTTTTTGTAGGACTGTATTTTACCGCAACAAATCTGTTATATGGCAGTGCTTACTTTTCAAATGTGATCAGTGCATGCGGTTTTATTCTGCTTCTGGCGGTTCCGATCCTGACAATGCGGTGCCTTGCGGAAGAACGGAAAAATAAAACGGATCAGCTGATCCTGACAGCGCCGGTTTCTCTGGGCAAGATCATTGCAGGAAAATTTCTGGCACTGGCTTCGATTTTTACGATCCCTATACTTGTGATCTGTTTGTATCCGTTGATCCTGATGAAATTCGGTAATATCCCGGTAGCGGAATCGTATACGGCAATTCTGGGATTCTATCTATATGGGCTCGCCTGCATGGCAGTCGGTGTTTTCATTTCTTCTCTGACAGAAAGTCAGGTGATCGCAGCGGTATTATCCTTTGCAGCTCTTTTTGTCTGCTACATTATGAGCGGTCTTTGCAATATGATTTCTTCAGAAGGCAATGTACTGACAAAGATCCTCGGCTGTTTTGATTTTTACACGAGATTTTCCGTTTTCCTGACCGGAACACTGGATCTGAAGGCTGCGATCTATTTTATAACCGTCATCCTGTTGCTTTTGTTTCTGACCTGTCAGTCCATCCAGAAGAGAAGATGGAGCATTTCTGTCAAGAGCCTGAAAACAGGTGTATTCAGCAGCGGAATGATCGCAGCTGCGATCGCGGTAACGGTACTTGTCAATCTGGTTGCGGATCAGCTTCCGCTTTCTGTATCCAGCATTGATATGACGAGCAATCATCTGTATTCTCTGACGGATGATACGGTGCAGTTTTTAAAGAACATGCAGGAAGATGTTACGATTTATGTATATGGAAAGAAGAGCACACTGGACGAAACGATTTCCCGGACACTTTCCAAGTACGAGAGTGAATCTTCTCATATTAAAGTAGAATATAAAGATCCGGTCAAATATCCGAATTTTGCATCGGACTATACAAGTGATACACTGCAGGAAAACAGTCTGATCGTAGTAGGAGAAAAGAGAAACAAAGTCATTTCCTATGAGGATATGTATGAAACGCAGATTGATTATAATACATATTCCCAGCAGACGACCGGATATGACGGAGAAGGCAGGATCACAAGTGCGCTGGATTATGTGACCGCAGCAGAGATGCCTGTTGTTTACCGGATTACGGGACATGATGAACAGGAGCTTGACAGTTCCTTCCGGACTGCTATGGAAAAGGCAAATCTGACTGTGGAAGATCTGAATCTGATGGATCAGGATAAGGTTCCGGAGGATGCGGATGCAATCATGATTCTGGCTCCGCTCAGTGATTTTTCAACTGATGATGCCCAGAAGGTAAAAGACTATATGGCAGCAGGCGGAAAAGCCATTGTTGTGACAACCTATACAGATCAGGATATGACAAATTTTAAATCCATCCTGGATGAATACGGTGTATCTGTAACAAAGGGTATTTTGGCAGAAACCGATAACGGACACTATTACCAGAATCCGTTTTATCTGATTCCGGAAGTTAAGAGCAATACTTATACTTCTGATTTTGCAGATTCCAAGTATGTCTTTGCGCCATATGCACAGGGACTGACTGTATCTGAGAATGATGCACTTTCCGTCACACAGATGCTTGTCACAAGTGAAAATGCGGTTGTGAAAGATGATCCGCAGAATATGACAAGCTATGAATCAGAGGATGGAGATGAGACAGGACAGTTTACGCTGGGTGCAAAAGTTGAAAAAACGGCAGATGATACAACAAGTACTTTGTTTGTATTCTCTTCTGAGAATCTCTTTACAGATGAATCCAGCCAGATGGTTGGTGGTTCCAACCTGCAGCTGTTCACACGTGTGATCAATGATCTGTCGGAGGAACAAAGTTCGGTATCAATTCCGGTGAAAAAGTACACACAGGAAAGCATTACCGTTCCACAGAATCAGTTCGTATTCCTTGGATTGACTACTGTGATCCTTCTGCCGGTATTGCTTCTTACAGCCGGTATTGTGATCTGGGTAAGGAGAAGAAGACGTTAGCTGAAAGGCGGCGAACAGAACAGAGCCCCGGAAAAGAAGACAAGGAGAAGAAAAATGCGAAAACAGAAAGTTCAAATGGTTGTGCTTGTAGCAGTACTGATGCTGCTCATCGGCGGTTATTTTCTTTTACAGCAATATAATAAAAAACAGGCGGAAAAGGAAGAGGAGAATAAAATACAGGTGGCAGAGATCGATGCGGATGCGATAGAGGCATTTTCCTATCAGCTTGATGGAGAAACCTTATCCTTCACCAAAACGGATGATAACTGGAGTTACGATCAGAATACAGAGCTTCATATGGATAACGACCGGATCACAAGCATGCTTGCCAACGTGACGAAGGTAGAAGCGGACGAAGAGATCGATGATGTGACAGATCTGTCCGAATATGGATTGGATGCACCGTCAAATGTCATTACCGTAACAACGGCAGACCAGACCTACACTTTTACGGTCGGTGATCACAATGCGACGGCAAACTGCTATTACTTTATGACAGATCAGCAGCCGGATGTGGTCTATACGATGACAAGCGGTCTTTGTGGCAGTTTCCGGGAAACCGCGGATGAGCTGATCAAGCTGGAATCGGTTGTTTCCGATAACAGTACGGAGAAATAAATGTCCTTTATATAGAATTCCTGCTTAGTGCATGCTTCATGGCAGGAATTCTATATGATATTTGGAGAATTGTTTTTATCGAAATAAATATAAAATATAAAATATCAGATTTAAGTATTGACATAACGTGGAGAATCGTATAAAATACATGATGTTGCGGGTGACGTAACAAAAATATGTGCGTGTAGCTCAGCTGGATAGAGCGTCTGGCTACGGACCAGAAGGTCGAGGGTTCGAATCCTTTCACGCACGCTTGAAAAGCTTGAAACTGTTTGGTTTCAGGCTTTTTTGTTGTATAGGGAATTCTTTTGAAATCTGCTATACAGCAAAAGCTCGCTTGTAAAGGTGGGATGGCATTTCAAACGGCTTTCTTGTGATATCTGCATATTTCCATGATACCTAAAGTATGATATAATTTATTTTGTATGATGCCAGGGTCAAAAGGTCTAAAACCACATGAACTTGCTCATAAGTGGGTGAAAGACCTTGGGGCCCACCCCGATATGAGCATAAAAGTGGGATGTTAATCCCACGATATGCGAATATTGGGCAGGATTGTGGGAGTGCAGAGCACGGAACAATCCGCAGGCATCATAGCCCGGGCTTTTGACCCCGACATCATTTGTGTGGCTTTGTGTATTGTGTAAGAGGAAAAAGAGTAGTAAGAGGGAATGCAAATGAAAAATAAAAAAGAGTATAAGATCATTTTATGGACGATAGCTGCACTTGCAGTCGATCTGCTTGGAAGGGTTATGGCGGACAGGCTGACGTTACCAATCTGGTGCGATTCAATAGGTACCTTTTTGATCGCATATATGGCGGGACCGGTGTGTGGAGGAATTGTAGGATTTACGAATAACATTGTTTACGGCATTTTTGTAGATCAACAATCAGTGTTTTGCATTGTCGGAGCACTCCTTGGTATTGTGGTCGGCTATTTTGCCAAAAAGAAGGTTTTTGAGAGTCAGTTCAGGACAATGACACTGGGTATGGGTCTGGCGCTGTTTTCGACAGGTGTTGCGGTAGTGCTCAACACAGTATTGTATGATGGACAGAGTGGAAATATCTGGGGGAATCAGGTGATAGAGCTCTGTATTGACAAAGGATTTCCGACTTATCTTGCCAATCTGCTCGGGCAGTTCTGCGTGGAGTTTCTGGATAAACTGCTTTGCGTGGAGATCGTGTATCTGTGTATCAGACTGTTCAGAAGCGGGCGGGCGAGAAAACAGGCAGGGACGCTGCTTGTGCTGCTTGTCATGGCAGGTGTTCTGCTGCAGAAAGAAAATGTGCAGGCAAGGGAAGCGGCTGATTATGATTCCTATGTTCAAATGCAATATGGGAAAGAGGAAGGTCTGCTGTCCGGAGAAGCCAATGATATCGCACAGACGAAGGACGGTAAGCTCTGGATCGGTACGTATGCGGGACTGTTCAGTTATGACGGTACCAGATTTAAACTGCTCCAGAATATAGATTCCGTTAAAAATGTGAACTGTTTGTATGTGGATGAAGAAGGCAGGCTGTGGGTCGGAACGAATGATGATGGTGTGACGATACTGATCAATGAGCACGTGATGAACGTGCTGGATGAGGAAAATGGACTGCTGTCCAATTCTGTAAAAAGCATTGTCTGCGATTCTGACGGCAATTATTATATCGGAACGACGGAGGGACTTTCGCAGGTATCTTTAAGCAGTGGTGTAAAGGTAACAAAATCATACAAACAGACCCAAAATGTTATGGATATGTCAGCGGACGGGAACGGGCATGTTGTGATCGTGACGGAAAGAGGGAAGACCTACTGGCTGAAGGACGGCGAAATTGTACAGTCGCCACAGGGCTTTATGCAGGATAAACCGCTGAGAGCAGTCTGCTTTGCTGATGATCTGCTGTTGACTGCAACAGAAGATGATCAGATCCGGATTTATCAGATGGAAAACGATCAGATGAAGCTGGTTCAGACGATTGTGATGGATGGGATCGAAGAGATCAATTCTTTTTACATGACAGAGAAAAATGAATTTTTTGTCTGCTCTGATACAGGCGTTGCGATCCTGCAGCCGGATGGTACTTATGAAACGCTGAATACAGGCAATTTTACAAGCTCTATCGATAATATGCTGATAGATTACCAGGGAAATCTCTGGCTCAGTTCTTCAAGGCTTGGCCTTATGGAACTGTGTCAGTCGTCTTTTACGGAACTGTTTCGGGAGATCGGGGAAACGGCTGTTGTCAATACAACACAGAAGTGGCAGGGGCTGCTTTTCTGCGGAACGGATCAGGGACTGGTGATTCTGGATCAGAATGAAAAAAGCAAAGTAGAAAATGAGATCAGTGACCTGCTGCAGAATATAAGAGTGCGCTGCCTGATGGTAGACAGTCAGGATGCGTTATGGATCGCAACGACCGGAATGGGAATCTATCAGGTTTCCGCGGCAAACGGTACATACCGGATCCGTAATTTTACGGAAGAAGATGGTATGCCTGGTACGCGTTTCCGAAATATCTGTGAGCTTTTGGATGGCAGGATCGTGGCTGCGGGAGACTATGGTGTGGCAATTCTTTCCGGCAATACAGTTGAGCGGGTCTTCTCGGCAGAAAATGGACTTATGAATGAAAAGTCACTCTGTCTGCTGGCAGACGGAGACAGCTTTTATATCGGTTCTGACGGTGGCGGAATCACACAGATCCAAGATGATAAGATCGCAGCACATATCGGAAAAGAGGATGGACTGTCTTCGGACGTGATTCTGCGTATGGTTGTTGATCCGGTATCCGGCGGTATCTATATTGTGACAAGTAACGGCCTGTGTTACAGAACCCCGGACGGAACAATAAAATATCTGAAGAATTTTCCATACAGTAATAATTATGACATGATCTGCGATACAGACGGAACGTGCTGGGTGCTTGGCAGTGCAGGCATTTATATTGCGGATACAACGGATCTGGTAGCGGATGAGAAAACAGATTACCTGCTGATCAATGCCAAACGGGGCTTCCGTTCTTCGCTGGTTGCCAACGCATGGATGTACCGGGAAGGGGAAGAATTGTATCTGTGCTGTGACAGCGGTGTAGTAAAGGTCAGCATGGCGCAGTATGATATGACAGCAAAGTCCTATCGTATGATTCTGGATTATATTTATGTGGACGGCGAAAAATATGATATTGACCGTGTGGATACGTTCCGGCTTGCTTCTGATGCGGATAAGATCGTGCTGGAACCGGAAGTATTAAATTATTCCATGAACGATCCGTATGTCAGTGTTTTTCTGGAAGGATATGATGAAAAAGCAACAGTGTGTCTGCTGAGCGAGATGGATAAGCTGACTTATCAGAAGCTGAAGCCGGGTATTTATACATTCCGGATTGCGATTCTGGACGGTGCGGATGGCGCGGTCGTGGAATCGGCAAACTATAAGATAGAAAAAGAAACCGAGATGTACCAGAACTGGTGGTTTAAGTTATATGTTATTTTTATCGCGGGGCTTGTGCTGATCTGGGTCACATGGTTCATTACAAGGACGCAGGCACAGAGAACGCTGCTGAAGCAGAAGTATGAGCTGGAATATGCAAAGAAACAGATCCAGATGGGAAATGAGACCATTCTTTCCATTGCCCGTACGGTGGATGCGAAGGATTCCAATACGAGCGAGCATTCTTTCCGTGTATCGGAGTATTCCGTGGCAATTGCAAAGAGACTGCAGTATTCAAAAGAAAAGTGCGAGAATCTCCGCCAGATGGCGCTGCTGCATGATATCGGTAAGATCGGTATTCCGGATGCGATCTTAAATAAACCGGGCAGACTGACGGATGAAGAATACGCAGTCATGAAAACGCATGTAACACGCGGCGGTGAGATATTAAAGGATTTTACCATGATCGACAATGTGAGCGTAGGTGCGCTGTATCACCATGAGCGGTATGACGGAAGCGGATATTGCGTTGGCCTAAAGGGCGAGGAAATTCCGTTGGATGCAAGAATCATAGGAATTGCGGATGCGTTTGATGCCATGACGGCAAACCGTGTCTATCGAAAACAACTGGATATTGATTTTGTGATCGGCGAACTGAAACGCTGCAGCGGAACGCAGTTTGATCCGAAGCTGGTGGATATTTTACTGTCCCTGATCGAAGACGGAACGATTGATGTGGAAAAACTGTATGCAAAGTCTAAGGAGGATAAGTAGGATGAAACGGACGTACACTTTATGTATTATTACTTCCCTGATCATGTGTATTCTGGCAGTTGGTGTGCATCGTGTCACGCGGACGGAAGAGAAACATCTGAAAGTCGGATTTATTTTTGTTGGTGATGAGATCACGCCGTATACGGAAAATTTTATCAAAGCCAGAAACCATGTCATGGAAGTATACGGGGATCAGATCGAATGTGTGACGAAATATAATGTAACGGAAGACCGGATCGAGGAGCCGTTGCAGGAACTTGTTGCAGAAAAATGTGACTATATCATCGCAGCCAGTTACGGTTATGGTCCGGTTGTGAAAGAAGTGGCGCAGGAGCATCCTGAGATCCAGTTTTGTGTTCCGACGGGGGACAATGCCAATCAGGAACCGGTTCTGTCCAATTACCACAACTGCTATGGCACGATTTATCAGGGACGCTATGTCTGCGGTGTTGTAGCGGGTGTGAAATTAAAAGAAATGATAGAAAACGGTATTATTACGCCAGAGCAGGCAAAGATCGGTTATGTTGCGGCGTTCCCGTATGCAGAGGTCATATCCGGCTATACGGCGTTCTATCTGGGTGTCAGATCGGTTGTACCGGAGGCGACAATGCTTGTGAAATATACGGATACCTGGTCGAATTATTCCATAGAAAAACAGGTGGCAACAGAACTGATCGCGCAGGATTGTGTGCTTATTTCCCAGCATTCCGATACGATCGGACCTGCAACTGCCTGCGAAAGCACCGGAGGCAGTATTCCGGTGTATCATGTTGGCTATAATCAGAGTATGACAGATGTGGCACCGACCAGATCACTGGTAAGCTGCAGTGCAGAGTATTCTTATTATTTTGAGCAGTCGGTCTACGCGCTTTTACATGACAAAAAGATTGAAGACTGTATAGATGGTAAGACATATGGACAGGATGCCATGGCGGGTCTGGATAAGAACTGGGTGCGTATCCTGGATATCAATGAGGCGATCGTGCCAAAGAAAACGGATCAGATCGTCGAGGATACGATCAATGAACTGATCAGTGGAAAAAAACAAGTGTTTTCAGGAAATCTGACAGGTGTTGATCCATATGATAGTACAAAACGGATCGATCTGAATACACCGTATATAGAAAATGAAACATCCTCGTCACCGACGTTTTCTTATGTCTTAGATGATGTGATCACGATTGTGGAATGATGATCTGAGGATAAAAATAAGAGTGGAATGTGGAGGCGCTTATGCAAAAGGAGTCAATGTCACGGATTCGCCAGAAAACAAAAAAGGTAAAGCAAAGTGGCGGCAGAGTACTGTTCCGGCTGATTTTTGGGCGGACCATGATCACTGTTCTGCTTTTGCTGTTGCAGATACTGTGTCTTATCGGGATTTTCCGGATGGTGGGTCTGTCCGAGAATCTGCTCACGATCAGTAATCTGCTTGGCATGGCTGCAATTATTTATATTATCAACAGTGAGGAAAATCCGGCATTTAAGCTGGCATGGGTGCTTCCGATCTGTCTTGTGCCGGTGTTCGGGATCGGATTTTATCTCTTTATCATACTGAATCCCGGAAACAGAGGGCTGCAGAAGCTGCTAAACCGCAGGAAGGATGAGACAAAACCATATCTGCGGACGGAATATCGTGTGGTGGAAAAACTGAAAAAAGAAAGCTCGGGGATCCGTAATCTGGGGCATTATATCCAGAATCAGAACGGATTTCCGACCTGCGATCATACGAATGTAACTTTTTTTGCCACAGGAGAAGAAAAATATGCGGATCTTTTAAAGGAACTGGAACGGGCAGAGCAGTTTATCTTTCTGGAATACTTTATTATCAATCAGGGAGAGGTCTGGGATCATGTGCTGGAAATACTGGAGCGGAAAGCAAAAGCAGGTGTGGAAGTGCGGGTAATGTATGACGGTATGTGTGCACTTGTATCGCTTCCGTACCGTTATCCGCAGCAGCTTCGGGAAAGAGGAATCAAAGCAAAGATGTTTTCGCCGATCAAGCCGCTTTTGTCCACGCACCAGAATAACCGCGATCACCGTAAGATTGCAGTGATCGATGGCAGAGTGGCGTATAACGGCGGAATCAATCTGGCGGATGAATATATGAATATAAAGAAACGTTTCGGACACTGGAAGGATACGGCGGTCAAGCTGGAGGGAGAGGCTGTCAGAAGCTTTACTGTCATGTTTTTACAGATGTGGTATATGACCGAGGCGGGAGAAGGCGAGTATGAAAAGTATCTTCCGCATTTTGAAGCTCCGTCGACGTCCGGCTACGTGATTCCCTATAATGATGACCCGATCAACCGTCTTGATATTGCAGAGAGTGTTTATCTGGATATGCTGTACAAGGCAAAGAAGTACGTGCACATCATGACACCGTATCTGATCATTGACAATGAGCTGATCACAGCGCTGACCTATGCAGCGAGAAGAGGTGTGGATGTCAAGCTGATCCTGCCTCATATACCGGACAAAAAGATTATCTTTGCGATTGCAAGGACGTATTATCCACAGCTGTTGGAGGCGGGCGTAAAGATCTACGAGTATACACCTGGCTTTGTGCATGCCAAGGAATTTGTTTCGGATGATAAGAAGGCGGTGGTCGGCAGCATCAATCTGGATTTCAGGAGCCTGTATGAGCATTTTGAATGCGCGACCTTCATTTATAAGAATCCGGTCATTTTAGATATAGAAAAGGACTATCAGGAAACCTTGAAGAAATGTCAGAAGATCGATATGCAGTTCTGCGTGGATCTGCCGCTCTGGTATCGGATCGGCGGTCATATTTTCCGCTTGTTCGGTCCTCTTGTGTAATGAATACTATGAAGTGATATCGGTGTCAAAAGATATCATACGGATTGGAATAGGATGATTAGCGATCAAATAAGGGCTTCGGCAAATGCCGAAGCCCTTATTGTATATAATGGATTAGCCCATAACAACTTCTACTGTATGAGTCTTTCCGTCGCCGAATGCAGGAATTACATTGCCTTCGATCGCATTACCGTCAACTGTTACGCTCTTGATACCCTTATTGACATGAGAAGGATTGGAAACCTTGATATCATAAGTAGCACCACGGAACTGACGTGTTGCAGTAAGACCATCCCATGCAGCAGGGATAGACGGATCAATCTTCAGACCGTCGAAGTCTGCTGAAATACCAAGGATGTACTGGGAAATAGCAACCATGTTCCATGCAGCAGTACCTGTCAGCCATGAGTTCTTGCCCTGACCGAAGTTCTTACCGGTCTGTCCGATATCAGAACCTGCGTCCTTACCACCGATCATCTGACCGTATACATATGGCTCGGTCTTGTGCAGATCTGAAGTCTCTTCTGTAAAGGCAGGAGCGATCTCTGAATAATACTTAAATGCCTGATCACCCTGACCTGCGTAAGCAGCAGCACAGATGATCCATGCATTGTTGTGCGTGAAGATACCGGCATTTTCTTTATATCCGCCCGGATATGTAGAGATTTCGCCGTACTGTACATAGTATTTTGTATAAGCAGGGTTGTTCAGAACAAGACCGTACTTTGTATTTAATCTCTCGTCGATCGCTTTCAGTGTCTTCAGATCAGCACCCTGATCCTTGCCGATCTCTGACATGATAGCGAAGCCCTGTGGCTCGATGAAGATCTGACCTTCTTCACATTCCTTGGAGCCCATCTTTTCGCCGTTTGCATCGTATGCACGCAGGAACCAGTCGCCGTCCCATGCGGATTCCATAACGTTTGCTTTCATCTTATCGATCTCAGCCTGTGCTTTTGCAGCTTCATCGTCCTTGCCGAGGTGCTTTAAGATCGCAACGTAGTTTGGACCTGTATATGTGAATAATGTAGCAACCATAACAGACTCAGCAACCTTTGAGTAACCGCCTTCAGCAGCGAACTTCGGGTTGGTGTAAGTCTGGAAGCTTTCACCCGGTGTATCGGAGAAGCAGGAAAGGTTGATGCAGTCGTTCCAGTCAGCACGCATTGCAAGTGGAAGACCATGCGGGCCTAAGTTGTCTACAATGTGGTAGAAGGAAACTTTTAAGTGCTCCAGCATTGTCTGTGCGATAGACATATCATTATCATATGGAACCATTTCGTCAAGGATTGTCCAGTCGCCTGTTTCTTTAATATATGCGGAAACGGAAAGGATCAGCCATAACGGATCATCTGAGAAGTCACCACCGATGTCTGCGTTACCTTTCTTTGTCAGTGGCTGATACTGATGGTAGCATCCGCCATCCGGGAACTGTGTAGAAGCAATATCGATGATTCTTTCTCTTGCGCGATCCGGGATCTGATGAACAAATCCGAGAACGTCCTGATTGGAATCACGGAAGCCCATACCACGTCCGATACCTGACTCGAAGTAAGAAGCGGAACGGGAAAGGTTGAAGGTTACCATACACTGGTACTGGTTCCAGATGTTGACCATACGGTTTACCTTTTCATCCGGTGTGCTGACATTTAAGATGCCAAGCAGGCGATCCCAGTAAGCTTTCAGCTCTGCCATTCCTGCAGCAACCTTTTCAGGCGTGTTGTACTGATCGATCATGGCAAGTGCTTTTACCTTGTTGATTGTCTTGCCGTCTGCTTCGAATTTCTGATCTTCAGGCATTTCTACATAACCGAGTACGAATACGAGTGTCTTGCTCTCGCCCGGTGCAAGTGTGATCTTCTTGCAGTGGGAAGCGATCGGAGACCAGCCGTCTGCGATAGAATCAGTCGGCGCATTGTTTGTAACAACCTGTGGATCGCCGAAGCCGTTGTACATACCGATGAAAGCATCTCTGTCTGTATCAAAGCCGTCGATCTCATCATTTACAGTATAGAAAGCAAAGTGATTACGTCTGTCTCTGTATTCTGTCTTGTGATATACAGTAGAGCCGACTACCTCAACACGTCCTGTAGAGAAGTTTCTCTGGAAGTTTGTGCAGTCATCCTGCGCATCCCATAAACACCACTCTGCAAAAGAATACAGTGTGAATTCTTTTTTCTGGGAGCCTTCGTTTGTCAGAACAACCTGCTGTACTTCACCGTCGTAATTCTGTGGTACAAAGAATGTAACCTCTGCTTTCAGATCGTTCTTCTTACCTGTGATAACGGTGTATCCCATACCATGACGACATTCATAAGAGTCAAGTTCTGTCTTGACCGGAGACCAGCCCGGATTCCAGATCGTACCGTTTTCATTAATATAGAAGTAACGACCTCCCATATCGATCGGTACATTATTATAACGATAACGTGTGATACGGCGAAGACGTGCATCTTTATAGAAGCTGTAGCCGCCTGCTGTATTGGAGATCAGAGAGAAGAACCCCTGTGTTCCTAAATAATTGATCCATGGATATGGAGTTCTTGGAGATGTGATGACATATTCTCTTCTGTCATCATCGAAATAACCAAATTTCATAATTCTATGTCCTTTCGTAATTTAAATTTGCGAAAACTTAGAAAACGATTAAGTAAGACAAGATTTTGAAATCTTTACAGACAAAATTATACTCAAAGCCCGGAATAAAAGCAAGCAAAAGCTGGTAAAAACAAGCCTAGTTTTAATGGTTGTAATATAGAAGAAAGAGGAATAGAATAAATATGAACAAAATGTAAACGAACTGTGTATGAACTGTTCAAAAACAGAATGCTAAAATTGTGAAATACTACCAAAAATATAGAAACTGTACAAAAAAAGTGAAAAAACCATTGCCAAATTATCCAAATTGTAATATATTAAAAAGGCGAAAACGATTAAGTAATTTTCATGTTTTCCTTGAGAGGAGAAGACATGGTATCCATGAAAGATATAGCTGCTGCTTGCCACGTTTCCGTTGCCACAGTCAGTAAAGCACTGAATGGACACAGAGACATCAGCGAGGAGACAAAGCTACATATTAAGAAGGTAGCGAAGGATATGGGGTATTTCCCCAATTCAGTTGCCAGAGCATTAAAAACAAATAAGACATTTAACATCGGTGTCCTGTTTGTGGAAGAAGCACACAGTGGTCTGACACATAACTACTTTTCACATCTGCTTGACAGCTTCAAGGTCACAGCAGAGGCACAGGGATACGATATCACATTCCTTAATTGCAATAAGCAGCGAAAAGACAGAATGTCTTATTTGGAACACAGCCGGTACAGAGGGTTTGACGGAGTTGTCATTGCATGTGTCAACTTTGAAGATCCCGAAGTGATCGAACTGATCGAAAGTAATCTCCCGGTCGTAACGATCGACAGGATATTTCCGAACCGTATCAGTATTGTTTCCGATAATGAAAAAGGAATCACGGATCTGGTTTCCTACATTATTGAAAAGAAACATACAAAGATCGCATACATACACGGTCGTGATTCTGCAGTCACAAGGCAGCGCCTGGCAAGCTTCCGGGAAGTAATGAAACAGCATGACATTGTTGTTCCAAACGCATATATCCGGGAAACTGATTATCGGGATATCCAGAGAACGGCGATCGCAACGGCAGAGCTTTTGAAGCTACCGGATCCGCCAACCTGCATTTTGTTCCCGGACGACTATGCTGCATATGGTGGCATCAATGTAATAAAAGCCGCGGGGCTCCGTATTCCGGAAGATATTTCGGTGGCAGGATACGATGGCATTTCACTGGCGACAAAGATAGAGCCGAAGATGACAACGATCAAGCAGGACACCAAGACGATGGGAATGCTGGCAGCGGAAAAGCTGATCGCACTGATCGAGAAACCGAGTACGACGGAGATTGTATCCATTACCGTACCTGGAATCCTTTTGCCGGGAGCGACAGTTGCAAGCCAATAATGGCATTTATATCACACAAGTGATAATTTAATAAATGCAAGGTACTATTAACCAACACTTTATTTCAAACATTTTTTAGAGGAGGACAAAAAAAGAATGAAAAAGAAATTATTAAGTGTAGTTCTTTCAACAGCTATGGTAGCATCCCTTTTAGTAGGATGCGGCAGCAAAACAGAAGAAGCACCTGCAGCAACAGATGAAGCAACAGATGAAGCTACAGATGCAGCAACAGACGAAGCTACAGATGCAGCAACAGATGAAGCTACAGATGCAGCAACAGATGAAGAAGCAGATGTAGAGCTTCCAGAAGATACAGGTAAAGTTCTTAACATTTACTGCTGGAACGACGAGTTCGCTAACCGTCTGAAAGATCACTATCCGGGATACGAAGCAAACGATCCTGATGATGCTTTAGCAGGTGGTAAGATCGGTGATGTTGAAGTTAAGTTCACATCTACACCATCTACAGACAATGCTTACCAGAACAACCTGGATGCTACTCTTCCTGGAAACGCAGATGCAGCAGCAGATGACAAGGTTGATATGTTCTTAGTAGAAGCTGACTACGCATTAAAGTATGTTAACACAGATCTTTGTATGTCAGTAGCTGATCTTGGAATCAAAGATTCCGAATTAGCTAACCAGTATCAGTATACAAAAGATATCATGACAGATACTGATGGAAACTTAAAGGGTCTTTCATGGCAGGGATGTCCTGGTGTTCTGATCTACAACCGTGAAGCAGCTAAAGAAGTTTTCGGTGCTGATGATCCGGATACAGTACAGGCTAAGGTTTCTGACTGGGCTACATTCAATGCTACAGCAGCAGAAATGAAAGAAGCTGGCTACAAGATGACAGCTACAACAAACGATACATTCCGTACATATTCTAACAACGTAACAACTCCTTGGGTTGTTGATGGCAAGATCCAGATCGATGACAACCTCAAAGCATGGGTTGACGCTTCTAAGGAAATGGCTGACAACGGATACTGTGGAACACAGGGTCTTTGGTCAGATGACTGGAGCAAAGGCTTCTATCCAGAAGGAAAAGTATTCTGCTACTTTGGACCAGCTTGGCTGATCAACTTCTCTATGGCAGCTGATACAGAAGGTTCTATCGCTAACGCAGGTGGCTGGGGTGCTTGTGAAGGTCCTCAGGGCTTCTACTGGGGTGGTACATGGATCACAGCAGCTACAGGTACAGACAATGCTAACCTTGTTGCAGATATCATGAGAAAACTTACAACAGATGAAGCAATCATGACAGATATCGTTAAAGCAGATAGCGACTTCGTAAACAACAAGCCGGCTATGGAAGCAGCAGCTCAGGATGATTCTTATGCATTCCCTGTATTAGGCGGACAGAATCCACTGGCTATGTTCTGCGCAGGTGCTGATAAGATTTCTCTTTCTAACATCACAGAGTACGATCAGGGATGTAACGAAGAGTTCCAGAATGCTATGACAGGCTACTTCGATGGCAACTATGCTACATATGATGAAGCACTTGAAGCATTCTACACAGCTGTTACTGAAAAATATCCTGAACTTACATACTAAGATTTAGGAATCGCATAGTAAGATAGCGAAATAGCTAGTGCGCCTGTTTGGCGGTCAGCCGGACAGGCGCACTTTTTTAACGAACAGGTTTGAAAAAATAACATGCGGAGGTGTGGTACAGTATGGCTAAAAAGAAAAGCGGAACTGTTCTTCGTTATAATCGGTGGGGCTACATTTTCTTAATTCCCTTTGTTGTAGTATTTATTATCTTTCAGTTGATTCCTCTGATTAGCACGATCTATAATAGTTTCTTTGAACATTATTTTAAAAACGGTCTGACAGAAGTAGGACCTACATTTATTGGTATTCAGAATTATGCAACATTGTTCTCATCAGGTGATCTGCCTAAATATTTAGGCAATACAATGATCATGTGGATCATCGGATTTATTCCGCAGATCCTCCTTTCATTACTTCTTGGTGCTTGGTTCTCAGATCCGAGCCTGAGATTAAAACATCAGCAGTTCTTTAAAACTGTTATTTACTTACCGAACTTAATCATGGCATCTGCTTTTGCCATGTTATTCTTTACATTGTTCTCAGATGGTGGCCCGATCAACTCTCTGTTGATGCAGATGGGCATTCTGAGTGAGCCTTACAAATTCCTGTCACATGCGGGAAGTGCAAGATCCCTGGTTGGATTCATGAACTTCTTAATGTGGTTTGGTAATACGACGATCTTATTACTGGCAGGTATGTTAGGTATTGATACATCCTTATATGAAGCAGCTGAAGTAGATGGTGCTACTTCTACACAGGTATTCTTCAGGATTACATTACCACTTTTAAGACCTATTCTGGTATACGTAATGGTTACATCTCTGATCGGTGGTCTGCAGATGTACGATGTACCACAGATCTTAACAAATGGTCAGGGTAATCCGGCTCGTACAACAATGACACTGATCATGTACCTGAATAAGCACTTGTATTCTAAGAACTACGGTCTTGGTGGTGCACTTTCAGTTATCCTGTTTATTGTAACCGGTATTTTGAGTGTCATCGTATTTAAGATGAATCAGGCATCAGAGAAATAGGAGGCGAAAATATGAGTGCATCATCTAAAGGTTTAAATGTAAAGACTAGAAGAGTCATTTCATATGTAGTTCTCGTTATTATAACTATTATGTGTCTGTTCTGGTTCTATGTATTATTTGTAAACTCAACACGTTCACATGCAGACCTGACAAAAGGTTTCAGCGCTCTGCCAAGCACAAGCGCTCTGAAGAACGTAAACAGCTTATTACACAGCAGTAACATTCCGATTCTTTCCGGTCTGCTTAACAGTGTTATTGTAGCTGCTTTCACAGCATTGCTGAGTACATACTTCTCAACAATGACTGCATATGCGATCCATGCATATGAATTCAAATTAAAGAAATTTATGTTCACATTTATTCTCGGTATCATGATGATCCCTACACAGGTAACTGCACTTGGTTTCATCCAGTTAATGAGAAAAATGCACTTAATGAACTCTTTCATTCCGCTGATCATACCTGCAATTGCAGCTCCTGCTGTATTCTTCTACATGAAGCAGTACATGGAAAGTACACTTCCGCTGGAACTGTTAGAAGCAGCCCGTATTGATGGCGCCGGTGAGTTCAGAACATTTAATCAGATTGCACTTCCGCTTATGAAACCGGCTATCGCGGTTCAGGCAATCTTCTCATTCGTAGGAAGCTGGAACAACTACTTCACACCTGCTTTGGTTTTGACAGATGACAATAAGAAGACACTTCCTATTTTGATCGCAACACTTCGTTCTGCTGACTATTTGAAGTTTGATATGGGTCAGGTTTACATGATGATCACATTCTCTATTTTACCTGTTATCATCGTATACCTCATCCTTTCTAAGAACATCGTATCAGGTCTTGCAGTTGGTGCTGTTAAAGGTTGATATTTACAATCCAAAAGCACATACCTTCGGGTATGTGCTTTTTTTATGCTTATTTAATAGTCTTTTGTGGGGAAAGATGGTAGAATAAAAACTGGATCGTGCAAATGATCCGGAAAGGGATATAAAAATGAGCGATATTTTGCAGAATGATAAAATGCAGGAAACAGAAGAAAGACGTACGGTCTCGGAAATTGCTGCGCAGATGGAAACGGAAGAAGAGCTGACCGGCGAAAATAATCCAATGAATCGGATGGAAAAGGGAACGGATACCAGAAATCCGATCATCAAGGCATTGGAACGGTTTGGCGATCTTTTTGCGCTGAATCTGACTTTTATATTGTCCTGTATTCCTGTTATTACAATAGGAGCTTCTGTAACAGCCTTGTTTACCATGACTAACAAAATGGTCAGGAACGAGGATGGTACAATGTGGAAGGGATTCTGGAAGGCGTTTGGACAGAATTTTAAGGTTGGAACAAAAGTGTGGGCGGTGATCCTTGCATATCTTGGCGTTGTGTATGCGGAATATGCATATATGATACAGTCTGCAGGACAGACAACAAATTTTATGGTTGTATTGATTGGCTTTGAAATGGTATTTTTGTCGTTTTTACTTCCGTTTCTGTTTCCGATCATTGCGAGATATGAAAATACTATTATTAACTATATAAAAAACACAGTGATCATTTCTGTGGCAAACTTTAAAACATGGCTGGTAGTATTTATTATCTGGTTTGCACCGGCGCTTGCCCTGGCTGCCAGTGCAGTGCTTTGGGCATATACATGGTATTTGTGGCTTCTGGTCATGTTTGCTGTGCAGGCATATGCAACATCCATGATCCTGCAGAAGGTGTTTGATAAGCTGGAAGAGGCACAGACAGAACAGGAAAGGAGTGGAGTGCAATAGATGAATAAGGAAACGTATATTGATGCGTTGGAGCGGAAATTATGGGATCGGCTGGATCCGGATCAGTTGAGAGATATTATATCTTATTATAAAGATTATTTCGCCATGGAAGCTGCAAAGGGGATTTCGGAAGAAGAAACGATACGGAAGCTGGGAGATCCTGCACTGCTTGCAAAGAGCATTCTTGCGGCAGAAGGCAGTAAAGGGGAATCGGCAGAATCGGAGATAGAACAGGGAATACAAAAGCAGGGTCGTGAATTCCGCGGAGGTAAGCTGCTTGTCCTTCTTGTGATCGTAGCAGTTCTGATTGTGCTGTGTGCTATCATTGGGCTGATCTTTTCGGTCGTCAGTGCACTTCTGCCGTTCTTATTTGTTCTGGCATTTGTTTTTCTGATTTTTTCCTTTTTTAAAAACAAACGATAACGTGTGCGTTTTATACAAAGTTAAACAGCCTATCAGGGGTGATAGGCTGTTTAGGGGAGTATAAATAAAAATACTATTTTTACAACAGAGCAATTGGGGATTGCTGTTGTATGATTAGATTATAGGATATTTTAGAAAATTTATCAAGAATTTTTTTGCCCAGGCGACCAATTATGAAAAAAACAAGACCGAATATGCATAAAAATTGATTTTCTCCGAATACTAGTAGTGCAATACAAAATGAAGGAGGAAACAGTTATGGCAAAGAATGAAACAAACGCAAAGAACAGTGCGCAGAATAGCCAGGATGAGCAGTCTAAGAACGGTGCAAAGCAGGCATATAAAAATGCAAATGACACAAAATCCTGCACTTCCGACTACAAGGATAAACAGTCTAATAAAAAAGAGCAGTAATGAAAAGCAGGCCTTGTCCTGCTTTACATAATGTCATGCATCATTTATATTGACAGTCCGAAAAAATCATTTTAAGATAAACATATGAAAACATTTGAGTGTATTGCGCCATGCCATTTTGGGCTGGAGGCAGTGTTAAAAAGAGAAATTATAGAATTAGGGTATGAAATAACATCGGTCGAAGATGGTCGTGTCACATTTATCGGTGATGCAGAGGCAGTCTGTCGTGCCAATGTTTTTTTACGTACGGCTGAAAGGATACTGATCAAGGTTGGGCAGTTTCATGCAGAAACCTTTGATGAGCTGTTTGAAGGAACAAAAGCACTTCCGTGGGAAGAGTATCTCCCGCAGAACGCAAAGTTCTGGGTGGCAAAGGCGGCAAGCGTCAAAAGTAAGCTGTTCAGTCCGTCGGATATCCAGTCAATCATGAAGAAAGCCATGGTAGAAAGGATGCGTAAGGTTTACCGGGTCAACTGGTTCCCGGAGGACGGAGATGCTTTTCCGATACGTGTTTTTTTACATAAGGATGAAGTGACAGTTTCTCTGGATACAACCGGGGAATCGTTGCATAAGCGAGGCTACAGAAAACTGACGGCAAAAGCACCGATCGCAGAGAATCTTGCAGCAGCACTGATTATGCTGACACCTTGGAATAAGACAAGAATCCTGGTAGATCCCTTTTGCGGAAGCGGTACGATCCCAATTGAGGCGGCTATGATGGCTGCGAATATGGCACCGGGTATGAATCGAAGTTTTCTGGCAGAAAGCTGGACGCATATTATTTCGAGAAAGGAATGGTATGCATGCATGGATGAGGCGGCAGAACTGGTTGATTTCAGTCAGATGCCTGATATCCAGGGCTATGATATTGATGATGAGATGGTGAGAATTGCAAGAGAAAATGCAAAACTTGCCGGGGTGGAGCAGTATATCCACTTCCAGCGCAGAGGGATAGAAGCTCTCAGCCATCCGAAAAAGTATGGATTTATTATTACGAATCCACCCTATGGAGAACGGCTGGAAGATAAAAATACGATCGCATCCATTTACCGGACACTGGGCGAGCGCTACAGACAGCTGGATTCCTGGTCGCTTTATATGATCACATCTTATGAGGATGCGCAGCAGATGATCGGCAGAAAGGCGGATAAAAACCGTAAGATCTATAATGGAATGTTAAAAACCTATTATTATCAGTTTATGGGGCCGAAGCCGGGGAGCAGATCATGACGGGAAAAGCAGCAAAAGCCTATGTGGCAGCCTGTCTTCTGGTGTTTGCGGTAAGCCTTTGCCTGCTCGTGTATCAAGGCAGAAAGGGCGTGCAGGCGGAAGAGGCATCAGATCTGTCTGCTGAAACTACAGCAGGACAGGAAAATTACCTGCAATATGATGCGTCATTGGAGGAAAATACGTTGCTGATGCAACTGCCTGAGGGTGTAACGCAGCAGGACATAGAGCTGCAGAGTGACTGCATGGCAGAAAAGGTGACGATCCGTTTGCGGAAAGAAGTCGGTGGAAAACAGCTTGACAGGCGGTATTTTCAGGAACATCCGATCCGGCAGAATATATCTTTGGCAGAAAGTGAAGTAAAAGAAGAGCAGGATGCGGTTCTTTTTACAGTTGTCTTAAATCAGCCGCAGGAGGCTTCTGTGCACCTGCAGCGGGAAACTGCGGGAACGGAGGCTGAGATCACATTGCAGTCGCCGGCCTCACTTTATGACAAAATTGTCGTTCTGGATGCCGGGCATGGTGGAAATGATGTAGGGGAGACGGCAGTGGAGCAGGATGTGAGCCTGCAGGAAAAGGATATTACGTTGGCGGCTGTACAAAAGGCGGGAGAACTGCTTTTGACACAGGGAATCCGGGTTTATTATACGAGAGAAGATGATAGCAGCCGCAGTCCGGAAGAACGGGTTGGCTTCGCCAATGCGCTGCAGGCTGATATGTTGATCAGTGTACATGTGACATCAGCAGAAGATACAACGGTCTACGGAATCCGGACAGAATACAACGCGCAGTATTTTATTCCGGATTTTTCCAGTGCGGATCTGGCATATCTGCTGCTTACCGAAGTTGCAGAATCGACCAATGAAAAAGCACTGGATATTGTACCGGGGCAGGATGACAATGTGGTGATCGGAGAGGCAGTGATTCCGGTCGCACAGCTTGACATGGGTTTTTTGAGCAACCGGCAGGAGAGAAAGCTTCTGCAAAGGAATGTTTATATAGAAAAAGTAGCACAGGGTATCTGTAATGCCGTGCTTTTGGCATATAAGGAGATGGAAAAGTGAAACAGATCGTATTGGCAAGTACAAATCAGGGAAAAGTCAGAGAAGTTGCCATGATGGTGCAGGATATGGGAATTGAGATCGTTCCTTTGTCGGAAACGGCTTTTCAAGGAGAAATAGAAGAAACCGGAACTACATTTGAAGAAAATGCTATCATAAAGGCAATGCAGGTGGCAAAAACACTGGGCATACCGGCGCTTGCGGATGACTCCGGACTGGAGATCGATTATCTGAATAAGGAACCGGGTATTTATTCCGCACGCTATATGGGACATGATACTCCGTATGCGATCAAAAATCAGAAAATTCTGGATAAATTGAGAGATGTACCGGAAGAAAAGCGTACAGCGCGGTTTGTATGTGCCATGGCTCTTGCCTTGCCGGATGGAACGACACGGACGGCGCAGGCAACAATGGAAGGGCGTATCGGTTATGAAATCAAGGGTGAAAACGGATTTGGATATGATCCGATATTTTACCTGCCGGAGTTTGGAAAAAGCTCTGCGGAAATCTCTCCGGAGCAGAAAAACAGGATCAGCCATCGCGGGAAAGCACTGCGGATGATGAAAGATAAAATAAAAGAATTGTGTAAGGATGAAGCATGAAGATACTGATTGTAAGTGATACACATCGCCGCAATGAAAATTATTTTCAGGTGATCGAACAACTGGGAAAGCTGGATCTTGTGATACATTGCGGAGATACAGAGGGAAGTGAATATGCGATCAGCGAAGGAGCGGGTTGCGAGACGCTTATTGTCATGGGAAATAATGACTTCTTTTCCAAGCTGCCGCGGGAGATTGAGACGACAATCGGAAAATACAAAGTCTGGATCACACACGGTCATAATTATTACGTATCCATGAACAATGAGATCATTAAGGAAGAGGCTGTCCGCAGGGGTGTGGATATTGTATTCTATGGGCATTCGCACAGGCCGACTGTAGAAATTGAAAAAGATATTATTGCGGTAAATCCGGGTAGTCTGTCTTATCCGAGGCAGGAGGGAAAAAGACCATCTTATGTAGTGATGGATATTGACAGAGACGGAGAAGCGCATTTTACAATCTGTTATCTGTAAAAACGGTTGAAAAAAACTTTGTAAAAAAACTGCAAAAAAATGTTGACAATATAAAAACCATATAATATAATATGTCTTGCGTCACGGATAAGAAGTGATATAAAACGGGGTGTGGCTCAGCTTGGCTAGAGCGCCTGGTTTGGGACCAGGAGGTCGCAG